>Ga0228710_1004327_pt1 | contig 22460 bp, 8 predicted proteins | sample MedpolnodulmetaG_FD_177995 | JGI IMG/M metagenome (GOLD analysis project Ga0228710, IMG submission 177995) | Root nodule microbial communities from Medicago polymorpha collected in Santa Monica, California, United States - pink nodules | ecosystem: Host-associated > Plants > Roots > Nodule...
ATATCCATTTTAGCCCAAATATCCATTTTTCATTCTGTTTTATTGCATTTTGAATCACAAGAATTTTAAAGTTCAAATTATCAAAGCAATTTCGTGAGTTTGGAGGAAACATGACCATTTTTGGAATATTGGACTCATCAGATTTACAACCAACTTAACCCAAAGATTATGAATACATTATGTCTACCTTACTTCTCAATCCATTATAATATTGTCTACCTAACAATATCTTAGATTTCTTACTACAAAAAATTCTAACTCAACTAGTCCCTTTCTCTACCAAAAGATTATGGCTTCAACTTAGTTCTTTAAGGATTTACAACTATGAATAAGGATAAGTGAATATAAACTTGCGATCACAAAAAGGATAAGTGAATTTCTAACTTGATACAAGTGTTTGTTCATTCTATTAAAGTAAACGGAAATTTGTAAATTTCTTACTTACTTTCGTAAATATTTCTTTCGTAGTTGTGTTGTATATGAAATTCTATCTAGTTTGCTAAGTGTTGGAGTGCTTATTATATAGTCAAGAGTGATTTGAACATTGTCAAGAATGATTTGAACGATGTATAGTATATTCGTTAAAATGGGAGCCATTGTATTGACTTGTACTATTGTTGAGAGCAATTTTTCACAACTTTGTCTTGTTGCAGAAATTGCCTCTATGATCTTGTATTATTTGTAGAGGTTGTCTACACAATCTTATACTATTGTAGAAATTATGGTATACACAATTTTAGTTGTTTATTCATTGGAACAAAACTAGAATGACACAATCTCGAAGCTCGTGTTGATGAAGACCTGGTACGACGAAGGAAGAGCTCCGCTGTGATGGAGGTTGTTTGTTGACAGAGGGGAATGAACATGCAAAACAGATAAATGCTCTGATGTCCAAGTGAGTGTTTGTACTTGAGAGAAGAGTGTGAGAAAATGTATAAAAAAGTAGTCGTATCTGAGGCGTGGCGAGGAGCGACGCTTTTATAGCTGCGTTTGGCATAACTGCTTACGTGGAATCATTGACTAATATTTCTTTTTTAAGTCAACTAATATATATATTTTAGGAATTTATCATCGATTAGTATTCACCTTTTCCTTTGCCGGACGAATTATTTTAACCAAATTCACTATAGGTCTTAATTGCTTAGCTATGCCAAGCAATCAACCTTAGCTCTAATGTGACTATTTGACTCAAATCCACGTACAACAAATTTACAGTTAAATGTCGACACAAATGGACCAATTCGAGTTTTATTTTCTTTCTATTTTTCTTTTTTGTGATCAGGAACTATCTTTCCCTCTTTTTTTTTTTGTTTGCATATCTTGCCCGTTTATTGCACGTTAATGCCGCATTCTTTCATAGCTTATGATGTTAATGCCATGCCATCTGAAGTACTTAATCAACAATAATTTGTGGTTGGGTTTTGGTTCCAATTAATTTATATTTGTGAGAAACTAATAGTTTAGTTTTTTCTCATGAAGTAATATGATTTTGGTGGTTTTTATAAAGTACATATTTTCTTTGTGCTAACCCTTTGATTTTTAAGCGAAAAAGGCCATACACTACAAGAAAAACTGATATTTGTAGGGATATATGCGAGGGGCGTCAACCCCTGGGAAATTTGCCAGGGGTAGAGACACGGGTACCCCTGGAAAAATACATTTTGAGAGATTTGGGTGTGACAAGGGTTAACCCCTGGGAAACATACTTGAACCCCTGCGAAATTTGAGGCGGGAAACCTCCTTCCATTTTAAATTAGTTTGAAACTAAGTGATGTGACACAACACATGGGCTGTCAGCGTTTTGTCAGAGCTTAAACTAGGGATTGCCCCAGACAAGAGAGAATCTTTGCACCCATGTGCATCTTTGCAAAAGCATCTCTGCACCACATGGGCTGTGAGCATTTTGCCAGGGCCTAAATTCAGATGAACACTATTACTTCTCATTCATCATAAACTTAACAAAATTTCATTATTTTTTCTCACATCATCACTACATTCTTCTCCTTATTTTTTTTGTATATTTTTTTCTCCTCATTCATCAAAACAATTAAAAAACTTCAATGTTGTGGTATAAACACTCTTCATTTCATCCTAAAAAAACGTATATTTGTTTATCTATAATACATAATAATAGGTTTAAATAATACATTCTTCTTCTTATTATTTCTAGTTTATTCTTCTTATTTTGTCATACTATTTTTTTTATAAAGTAATCATAGTTAGTTTTTTTGTTAGGAGAATTGATTATGCTATTAATTATTTTAAAAAACCTTTTCTTTTCTAAAGCTGTTTTTGTTAAAAAAAAATAAATAGCATTTGACATATAAATTTTGTTGTTGAGTTTAATTTGAAAAACGTTTTTTTTAACGTGTTATGCTTGTTGGAATCTTAGTTACCGTTTTTTTGGTTATCATAGTTACATTTTTTTCAAAAACATTTTTAAATATTTTGTTTTGAGAGATTTTTAAAAGTATTATTAAGTTTAATTTTTTTTATTAAGTTTTATTGTATATTGAAATATTTTTCTTAATTGGTTTAAAAAAGAACTCGAAATTTTATTTAATATTTTTAATAAAATATTGTGTTTTATTACATTTTTAATAAATATGAAATTATTTTTATTTTTTTAATTCAATTTTTTATTTTATTTAAATAATACTTATGATTTCTTTTAATAATTAATATTTATAAAATTTTAAAAAAATATAATTCTAAATAGAAAACCTTTTTTAAAAAAAAATACATTACACTTTCACAGGGGCAAGCCCCTCGCTTAGGCCCTCGCAAAATTTGCGTCAGAAATTTCTGGAAACTTTTGCAAAGTAGCTGATAGGACATGTGCGTCAGAGCAGCAGTGCGTCAGAACAACAGTTGCGTTAGAACTATTGACAGGAATAAAGACGGGGGTTAAACCAGGGGCTTTGTGAGGGCTTTTGCTAGGGATGCGTCCCTCGCAAGTTTCCCAGGGGTTAAACTCCTGACAAATAATTTGCGTTGACCTATTTTGCAAGGGATTCCTCCCCTGGCAAACTCCCTGTTAAATGTCTGTTTCTCAGGGCTTTATGCTCTTTTGTCAGGGATTTCGCCCCTGGCAAATTGATATATTTCTTGTAGTTATAGTAATCTCGAGTTCATCTGAATATCAGAGGTAAGTAAAGTCTAGCAAAAAATTGTTCCACCGTTGAACTTAGATTTTTCCAAACGATTCGTCATAGAGAGATTATCAACCACTTGAGACAAATCAATTAGTTTATAATTATTATTTTTTTGGGTGAAAACCGGATGTACAACGCGCGCGCAATTGCGGAGAAAATTCTCTCGAATCTTGTAGGACCCAAATGGGATGCAAACACTTCCTAAAAGTTCTAATCTTGTTGCATGCACAAGACTGAATTCGAACTCTGAACCTTAGTTAAGTTAGACGAGACCAAACTAATGTCATCTCATCTAAGCGCTCTTGGGTAATCAATAAGTTTATAACAGACGTGTGATAATACTCTAATATTTAGCTATATGTAACAAAAATATAATATAGTTGCTGCTGTATGAATACACATATCCGATACGAAATTTCGCCATGTATTACGGGTATATCCCAGTACAGGTGCACTGCATTTGTGCATGGGATACAAAATTGTCACCATTTTTGAACCGAATGTAGTGGGAGTGCCGTGTCTGATATCTAACACAAAATTGTAGTGTATAATCAGAGCGGTCACATTTTAATCTTGTCTGGTTTGAAATTGTCAAAGATAGTATCAACAACGTTACGTGTAGGATTGGGAACAAGAAAATATTATTTATTTTGGATAGAAGGAACAAGAAAGTATTTCCAGCTTGAGTCGTGCATGGTGTATGGGAGAGAAAAGAAATCAACGCCAAATATATATAGTTTTTTCTTCATACAATGATATCTTTATTTTCTAAATGAAAATATTATTTGAATGTTCTAGATGGTTGAAAAAGTAGTTTTTTTTTAACAAAAGTAGGTTTATGTTTTTTAAGAACCTATTTAAAATATTTTCTTACACAGTAATATAAATTAATCTATTTTCTTTCAATTCAATTCCAAACATTAAAAAAGATAATATTTCTTTAAAAAAAACTATAATTTAATTAATTTGGATATTTTTTCAATTTGATTCCAAACATAAGAAAGCTACTAATTTAATTAATTTGGATTTGATTGAATTTTCAAGTTTATCTCATCATTTATGTGGTTTTTATTCATGTCTTTGACATCCGCATGCAGAATAGGGCAATGTTAGATCATCCATTCATCTCTAATTGTTTATCCATCTTTCAAAAGAAAATATCTCTTCCTTCAAAAAAAAGAAAAAATCTCTAAATTCTAATTGTTTATCCAACGGGTACAAATTTTGTGTTTGAATTCGTCAAAGTGTACAACACCTCACGACCCGGCAAGGACGATCTCGTTGACCCGACTACTTCAAATAATTAATTTTTTGAGCTGTGACCCAACATTAAATTAAGAAATTATAACAACATTTCATTCAAAGGTATGTTTGATCTATTAAAAGAAAATAAAGACAAAACATGATAACTTTGGTTATAATCTTTGAAAAAAAAAACTTTGGTTTGATTTGTAAAATTGTTTAGGGCAAGACAAACTAGAAGTAAGAGATGTGACAAAGATTGAAATTTTTGTTTCTCGTTAACCACATCACAACTTTTTATTTCATGTACAAGTCGTATAAAATATCAAAATTAACTTTTTGTCCATAAAAAATCGTACACATCCCAAAAAAATTGTTTGTGTTGTTCTGCTTTGTGATGTGTTGTTTTGTCTTGAGTTGTTTTGTCTGATACTTATTGTTTAACAAATCTGACACACCCCAAAAAAAATTTCAAAAAACATTTCATTTAAGTCTATTGAATATGTATTTAGTCTATATTACAAATTATATACATTAGTTATTCAATGAAATTCAAAAAATAATTTTTTGTTTATAATTGAGATCGAAAGAAGTGAATAGTTTTACCTTCCTAAATCGTGGAGAAAAGTAACAATAAATGAAAGAAAATGCTAGCATGTGCTCTTAGATCACATGTTAAAATATCAAAGACATAACTTTTTATTGAAAAGTTTGTCAATTTATTTATCAAAATTTTAAAAATTACTTTTTCTTAGTAAATATTTATTATTTGTAGAGTTTAAATCAATTAAACTACCTAATTATTTGGAATGATCTAGGTGATTGTCAAATTTTATGTTACTCCTCCCAGCAGGATGCTTCTGGTTCCGATGTACTTCTTTCTTTTCGTTGGTTATACTGTATATGCTTTTTGTTGAGTACTTTTTTTTTATTTTTATTTGAGTACTTTCTTGTACTCTTTGTTCATTTGTATTTTGGTACTCTAATAATAATAGTCACACTAAGAAATCTTTTTGACTAAACCTTTTACTTACATATACAGCAACACTAATTAGTGTAATTTAACACTTAAACCTTCATTGTGTAAAAAAAGTCAAGTGCACTAAAAGCAGCCAATTTTCAAAATATGTACACAAAAAAACAATTAATCTCATTAATGCTCATCTATAAATTAACGATATCTTACCTCATTCATGTCACACACCAAACCGACTCCACTCTTAAAAAATGGCGAATACAAACTTATCTTGCTTGATACTATGTTTACTACCTCTCTTTCTTGTAGCTAAAGCAGAGCAATGTGGTAGCCAAGCTAATGGAGCTCTTTGCCCAAATGGGCTATGTTGCAGCAAATTTGGTTTTTGTGGCGACACTAATCAATACTGTGGAGATGGTTGTCAGAGCCAATGTAAATCTTCTCCGACACCGAACCCACCAACTCCTAGTACAGGTGGTGGTGGAGATGTTGGAAGTATTATTCCATCATCTTTGTTTGATCAAATGCTTAAATATAGAAATGATCAACGTTGTGCTGGTCATGGATTTTATACCTACGATGGTTTCATTGCTGCGGCTAGATCTTTTAATGGATTTGGTACTACTGGTGATGATGCCACCCGTAAGAAGGAACTTGCTGCCTTTTTGGCTCAAACTTCTCATGAAACCACCGGTATATTCCTTATTCTATTTTTGTATTTAGATAATTGGATATACCTACTTTACATATAATACATTTGTTTAAAAAAATAGAGTATATTTAATTATAAGGAGAGAAAGGAAAAATTGTTTCATTTTTAAATAATTCTTTTAATTCTAAAAACTCTTAAACATCTACTATATATATATATATATATATATATATATATATATATATATATATATTAATTCTTTTAATATATCTTAATAAACCAACAAATTATAATACCAATGAGTTTATGCTTCATTTTGAAGCTTTGTCACAAGTAATTTAATCTTACACAAATATATTTTTCATCATTGGATCAATAAAGTATAATGATATCATATGTGATCCATTGGAAAGACTTATTGATCCAATGATAGAAAGAAGCTTGAGCATGGTATAAGACTCGTTTCATTTGTGTATCATAAAATGACTACACTTTAATATTTAACTTAATGTTTTAGAAAATTTGACTTGGTATGATATCATATTTCAATTCTAGCTGGTTTAGAAGAATATATTTAAATATGAAAAAAAAACTTAAGATGCTAATATGTTAAAAAAAATAAAGATTGCCGAGTTTGTTTGCAAATTGACATATAATTTAATACAAAATATAAAATGTAATATAGTAATAATAGAAATATAAATATTTTTTTAGAGGATAAAATATATTATATTATACATATTAACTTAAGTAGGTCGACTTAATAGGCCAAAAATGTTATTTTTATGCATGTTTCATGGTCTTTTTAATTAAATAGACTTCAAATCTTAGTATTCTCTATTTTTTCTAAATCTAACCTAAACTTGACACAGACTATATCGTATTTCATGTTAATCCGGCTTGGTCTATTCTTACTACTAACTGTGAAGCTAATTAACCAACTATTTTATCTAATTGAATTAGATAATTTAATCCCTTTGTTTTTATAAAATAATAAAATATTAAGAAAATAATTTCCTTTTTTGCTAATAAAAATTTAGGGTAAAGAGATGGACTAGAGTCCTAGACAGTGAAGATTTTATATGACCGAAAGAATATACCTCCATCCAAAAGGTAGCAAGGCTTAAATCCGAAATCCTTTAAGTCCAAACATACATGTCTTTTTACTATTGGATCAAACTCATGAAGTATATTCAACATCATAAGTCTCCTAAGATATTTAATGAGTTTTGGATGCCGGACATATTTATAAATAGAGATATTATCTTGATCTCTTTTCTTTTTAGGGGTATTCTCTTGATCTTTTTGGTATAATTAGAAATTTTACATGATTTTATTTTTCAAAAACAATACAATTTATGATAACGTACAGTGAGTTAGATTTTTGTTATTAATGTGCGAGATCGTACGTTGAACCGATTTTCATGAAACCACACGTTTGTTGGTTAGTGTCGGTATAGATAATCAGATATTTGTATGTCATATTCAGACATTTAATTTCATGCAAAAAGTCACGATTAATCTTGTTTGTGTGGCAAAACCATAGAGCATAAAATTAACTGATGTTTATGAACATGCAGGAGGGTGGCCAAGTGCACCAGACGGTCCATATGCGTGGGGATATTGCTTTGTCACCGAAAAGGATGCCCAGGGAGACTTTTGTACACCGGGAGATTGGCCATGTGCTCCTGGTAAAAGATATTATGGCAGAGGACCAATTCAACTCACTCAGTAAGCTTCTTTCACCTAGCATTTCAAACCACCCCATCTAAAAATCAAACCATGTTATTATTGCTTTGAGATAGATTTAATTCCAGAAATTATCATAAAATAACCGTACAAATATCATTTTAATTTCGTAATTAATTTAAAATTTAGCTTAATTATATATGCATGTAATTTTAGCGACTAAGCTGATTATTCGCTCGTTGAAATATGTTTTCCATTAAATTAATAATTAGAGTTCACTTTAGGTTTAGGACTATTTTTTATGCTGGAGTATGCATTGTGACTATATTTAACTTATAATTTTGGTGGACTACATATGAGTGTATTTTAGTGCTTTAGTGGACTAATGCAATGTTGACCCTTGTTCACAGCAATTACAATTACGGTCAAGCGGGTAAAGCCATTAATGAAGACTTGATAAACAATCCAGACCTAGTCTCCACAAACCCAACCGTATCATTCAAGACAGCTATATGGTTTTGGATGACTCCTCAAGCAAACAAGCCATCAAGCCATGATGTGATTACCGGAAGATGGACGCCATCTGCTGCTGACAGCTCAGCAGGGCGGGTCCCCGGATACGGTGTGATCACCAACATAATCAACGGCGGTCTCGAATGTGGGCACGGTCAGGATCCTAAAGTCGAGGATCGGGTCGGATTTTATAGAAGGTATTGTCAAATATTGGGAGTGAACCCCGGTGATAATTTGGATTGCAACAACCAAAGGCCATTTGCCTAAGCGAAGTACCTATGTTAATTAATGTTGTAATATAAAGTATAATAAAGGGATCACAATGAATGATCCTACATGTAACTGGAATCTTCTTGCTAAATAAAACGACTTCAATATAGTTCAAATAAAATAATTTAGTAATTTTATCGTCATTATAACTAAAATGCTATTTTTAAAATTTAAGAGACGATAAGACTAAAATACGTTAATAAAATTTATATACTAAAACTTATATGCATGTAAAATACTTATTGAAAATAAACATTAATTACTCTATGATTATATTATTATAAAATTTAACAATTTTTTAAAAATAATACATGTGATCAAAATAAATAAAAAATGTAAAGTTTTCATATAAATCATATTATATTTTCATTCATATGTTAAGATATCAACAAAAACATCACTAAAAAAACTCAACACAAATGTTGTCTAATCTTGATTATTTGTATCTCCTCTCTCTCTCTCTCTCTCTCTCTCTCTCTCTACCTCCATCGACAAGAAATAAAATTTTAAGTGGTTCATCAAAAAACAATTATATTGATGCATATCTAAAATTGAATCATATATATCTCCACTTAATTTTTACAACATTGTCCCACTCTTTTACCCTTTATCTTTTATAGGTTACGTATATCTAAAGTATCTTATAAGCATCATTGTGTATTTGTGGACAATCCAATAAGTATTTGATAAAATATTTTTTAAAAATTAAAATAATTAATTCAGATACTTCGTGGGTACGTAATTTGCAAGTATCCGTAGAGTGTCGATATTCCATACGGGTACGTCTTCCTGTGATATACACCTCTTTGACCCCCGCACACAGATGTGACACATGTTCAAGTGCCCTCAAAGCACAAACATAGTCAACAACTTTGTCTCTCACCCTCTTGTCTCTTCTCTCTATTCCTTCACTCTTTCTCCCTCACCGGCCACCATCACAGGCCGCACCACCACCAACCTCACCCTCTATATAGTCGCCGTCAGACTCTGCCTCGTCGTCATTGTCGCTCGACTCCACCTCGTCACCATGTCGGTCTGCCCTCTCTCTCTCTCTCCTACCTTTTTTCTCCGAACGCCACTCTACCTCGTGGTCGCTGGCACACATCTCATCCTCGTCGTCTCGTCTCTCTGTTTTGCCCTTTCTTATTATGGATCTGATCGCCGCCGACGATAAGCAAACAACGCACATTAGATAATAAAAAACAAAACACACGGTGGTGGTGATGGACAACCAACAAAGATGGAGAACGGGTAGTAATTCACGTACTAGTGGTGATGACAGAATGACGGCGATGGTGTGGTGAGATCACTGTTTAGGGATAAAAGAGAGAAGATGAAGAGATTGATAGTGCACAAAAAGAGAGGAGATGATGTGGTTGTAAGATGAAATTACCAAAATACCCTTAATGCCACATGGGTGTGTTTGGAGCTATAAAAAAGGGTGTTCAAGAATAATTATTTATTTTGAAAATTAAGGTTTATCCTCCCTTCATTTGATATGGTACAGAAAAAAAGATACAGAGGGAGTTTCATTAATGCCTGTATTGGTCGGCCCAACCGTTAAACAATTTAAATTAGAATTTTAAAACTCCAAATTTTGTATCAAAGGAAATTTTAAAAAATATATATATATATAAAATATAAACCGCTAAATATGAAGGCGACTTCATTTAGTAAGATAAGATTTATTTATTGTTGTATAAATATATAATATAATAGATTAATCATAAATGTATGCCCAAATAAACTAGTTAAGATGAGAGCCATATGTACTCCATGATCAAAGTTTGTATCCTTAACGATAGTTTTAGAAATCAGTCCGACTAAAAATCAGAGGGTGGCACAGTTTGTGCCGCATTACAGATCTATCATGTTTTCAAACTGGTGGGAACCGATATGGCTCGACCAAAGCTGGTGAAAATCGGTGACTTGGCAGTTATAATAAACCGGACCGGATCAAATGCTAGACTTATTTAAAAAAGGGTCATGTTAACTTGTTCTCTAAGGGCACAAGTTAAGGAGTTTAAAATGGAAATTAAAAATAAATTTTATATTGAAAGTATAACTTTTACAACTTTTAAGACATTGAATGCCCGAGTTTCAATAAAAACCTTCTATCTTTGGTTTCTTAACTTATGCCTCAAGGGTACAAGTTAACATTTCCCTTTAAAAAACTAATCCATAAATTTTAACAAACAATCATATGGAAGAAATTAGAATGGATGGATGTGAAGGTCTGTTACACCTTGTAACTTTAATGAAAGCTTTTGTTTAAATTAGAAAAACTTTAACTCGGTAAATATTATATTTCTTTATTTAAGAGTTTATGCTATTAGGCGTAATAAAAAAACTTACTATTTAACTCTTGGATTTTTCTAAAATAAAAAAAAAAAACTCTTGGATTCAAAAATTCCCACCGTAGTGAACTATTCTATTAGATTAGATGCACATGTGACACAAAGAAGGAGAGTTGAGATAAAATATAGACAAGAAAAGAAGAAATAAGCTTCTGAAAGAAAGAAAAAAACGTTGACCGCTCAACATGAGTCTAGATGTTAACATCCTAAAAGTTCATTTTGGTGAGTGAAAAGTAGCTTATGGAATTTATTGATGAGATAGGCTTTTATAGATGGTACTGTTTAGGGTGGATCAGTGCTTTGATTTTCCCATGATAAGAAAGATGTGATTAAGCTAAATAGGATCGTGGTGAAGGAGGGAGAAAAAGAGAATGAGGAGAATGAGAAAATCCAAATTCTCAATAGGCTGTTGTTGTTTGCATATCAATCATATTTTCTCTCTTTTAAAGGTAAATATAATCCTATGCGCCTAATATTTATGTTTATACCTATTGTTGAATTGATATGCGACGGTACAAATGTATCTAGAGGAGGTGAATATACACAAATAGTTTTAGATTTTTCAAAGTTGGTGAAGTGGAAAAGTGATTATTTTTATATTATACTTATTCGAACACACAAATGAGAAATTGTCGTTAATGAAAATCAACGTAAAACACAATATCAAATAAGTTAAAACCGATTGAATTAATCAAATTAAATGACAGAGAGGTTCACTTTCTTTTAAAAATAAAAGAGAGGATCACTTATTTGTTAAAACTTGTTTTAAGCCAAATTAAATTATTAACAACTAGTCCCGTGAGCATAACTCAGTTGGTAGGACAATGCATTATTATATGCAGGGGCCGAGGTTCAAACCCCGAACACCCCACTTATTCACCTTATAAGGTGAATTCTAGCCACTAGGCTACCAGACAAAAAAATAATAATAATTATTAACAACTAAATGCATAGAATACAAGATTGATTCAATTGAGTGATGAAGACGACGGATTCTAAGAACACCTTCATGACGCTATTGTTTATTAATAAAGAATCAACAATTAAGTGAGTTTATTTTCAGATTTTGAGTGGTTGATTTTAAATGATATAAAGTTAATATTTCATATAAAGTTACACGAGTGGAGTTTATTTATATTTTAGTCTCTCATGAGACTAATTTGATCAATATTTAAATTTTGAACGACCCTAATTTGTCTATTGTAGTCATTAATAAACAACGTCGTGCACTATAATAGGGTAGTGCTTCTAACTTTGCATGGATTTCCCATTTCTCACTTAAGGATTGAGTTTTTTTGTTTTGTTTTGAGATATTCGAATAAAATGAATTTTTTTGGCACGTTTTGTTCATTTTGAACTTGAACATAAAAAAAAAAAAACTAATTAGTTAATTTGGATTTGATTGAATTTAAGTTCGTCTGGTTATATCCACATGCACACGCATATCCACTAATTTTTTTACTTCTGACGTGAATGCAACACATATCCTTATCGCACAAGGTCTTCATGTTTTCTTTGTGTGTCCCTGCGCACGCATGGTCTTCGTATCTCCTCCTCCTTTGTTTGCATATGATTGATGGCTTCTTGAAGGATGTTGACATTATCTGGAATAAAACTACTTTGTAAGGGAAAGATAATGTCATTCGAGAGTCGTAATCAATTATCAGAACTTTAGAAATAACAATTTTAAGATAACACTATACTACAAGAATTTCTAACATTACTGGCAGAAAATTTTCGTTAATAATGAATAAAATTCGTTTGTAATGTACATTACTGATGGATCAGTGACAAAAAACTATGTCACTCATAACATTGTTACAGGCAAATTTTTCCGTCAATAATGCAAGGAAGAACCGGAAAAAAGAACATTACTGGCTTATTTTTATCACTAATTATTAATGGACAGGTCCATTAGCAATTACTTGCGGATTATTACGCCACTAATACATAGGAAGATTTCAAAATCTCAATTGTCAAACATTACTGGCAGAATCTGAAAATTACGTGCAGATTGTAGAAGTGTCAAAACATTATTGGCGGATATAATTCCGCCACTAATTAAAAGAGGAAAAATGGTCATATCCTATTCACATTATTGGCGGAGATAAATCTCTTGTAATACAAGGGTAGGATTTGAAAACGGGTGCTAACGTTACACGGGCATGATTTATCCACCAATAATGGTAAGCTATTTTATTTTAAATTTCCTTTAATTATTGACGGACTGGACGCAAGTAGTGCTAAAATTTGTTATTGAAGGTTTATTTTGCACTATTGATGGTCTAGATGTTAGAAATTTAGGTTTTAATGAAAATAGATTTAATAAAACATGTTCAATAATTATGAATTAATAGCGGGAGTAAACAAAACATTGAACATGATTATGATTAGATCTACGACATGTTTGATTTATTAAGAATATTAAGAATTAGGGTATTAGAAATACCTCGATAGAGCTTTCATGGAGCCCTCTTAACAGCAACGATAACACAAAGAGGTGATCTGAAACAAACAAGAAGGTTAGCGCGACTGATATGGTTCTTCCTCAACCGGTACCTTTATGTCTCAAGTTCTCTTCAGATGGGGAGAAGATAGAGTATTGTCGTGTACGATGTATTGGGGACCATAACCTCTTTTATATTGAATGACCATTAGGATTTCCCATTATTTCGTTAATGGGACATCCGGACATCCACTCATTGAGTCAATATCAATTAATTAAATATTTAATTAATTATCCAAATAGAAATCTAATAGTCTTATTACTTAATTTGATCACTAATCAATTAAGGCTCACAGTTGATAAATAACTATATAATTATTATTAGGATATTTGCCCGTATAATGATATTGGAATATAATTAAATAATAAAATATTCAAACAATCTCTCACTTGGGCTACATATCTTAATAATTATACCAGAATTCTTTAGGCGCGCGTCTGAATGCTATTTATCTTTAGATTTTAACTTTACAATATGGTCCACCTAATACATTAATAATAGGATCACCGCGGCTATCGTCACTGACGTATAACGTGACAGAACTCCGACGACCACCATACCAATGAACTTGATGACATAGATCGACATGGATGAGTGACATAGAAATTTCATGTAATGTGATTTCTAAATCATGTCTATTTCCAACTGATCCAACAAAAAAATTTAGTGAGATCAAACTGAAGTTTGCAAATTCAATATTTGCACAAAATGATACAAAAGTGGTTATAACAATAATAGCCACATGAACTTTATTTCTGCAGAAATTCATAACATAAATTCTGTATCGATACCAAAACAAAGTATATAAAATAAAATAAAAGAGACTCTCACTAATCCAAGACATCCTTAATGACAACAACCATATGAAAGACCTTAGGTGTCATGTCTTTGATTAGTGGTATAACTAGCATAAAGTTCGTCTCTACATGTTCTATCATTTAACAACAATAATTTACAAGGTAATGAACCTTGTAAACTTTGTTGTTAAATCACTATACGACTGAATTATGTCACCATATAACTTGAGTGGTCTTTCAATACCTTTTACTATATGCAACCAAGTTGCATAAATACTCACAGTCATCTATTAAGTTAGGATGTGTATTATCTACTTACATCCAAAAGTCAGAGTCTGACACATAATGATCTCTAAAATTGTCAGATCTCTTATGTGAGCATAAACTCTCTTGTTCTCTTTAAAAAAATCTTCATGGTTGCCTTTTAGACAATTCAAGTTTTTTTTTTAATTGCTTAAGTATCTGTCAAACAATCTGATTATATATATGTTATTTCCAAATGCATATAAATAAGATCATACATAAAAATTTATATCGCCAAAGCGAAGGAAATCAAAATTTTCTAATGGGCTATATTTGAGACTGAAAAGTCCTTTCTTTTTTTGTGATTGAGGTCATCCAAAAATTATGTCATTTCATTTTCAACTTTATTGATATATAGCTCTTTTGTGATATCTGAATAATACCCTGAGAAGAATCTCTAAGTATTGAAATGTCTAATACAAAACAGGTGTCCTCAAGATCTTTCATCACTAACTTTTGTTAGAGATTTTCCTAGTTTCACATAACTGACATATATCATAGTTGACTAAATAAAATAAAATTGACACATTAAAACTCAAAATGTAAATTTACTCCCACTGAGCTTACTAAATTCACAATTCTCCATAATATTATCTCAAAACCAAATGAGACAATTACTTCATGAGAATTTATGGTAACACTAAAGAGAGAAATTTCTTAACTTATAAGTGGATTTCATGACTATGCAAACCACCTAATTTGTATCAATTGACACAAATTTTTTATTCAGTTGCTCCATGTTGTATCATTATTGTCACCATTAAGAAACACTATTGAAATCCATCTTATGCATCTCCAAAATTATAATAAGCAAACTAGTATCATGACTGTTCTAATAGAGCCGTTCAATTAAACTAAATAGAATTTCTATAGAGCCGTTCAATTAAACTAAATAGAATTTCTCTTTTCAGTGAATTCTTAATGACACTAGAAGCCCTAGTTCTTGAGGATGTTGAGTTTGATCTTTGTGAATTAATTTCTTAACTTGATTGAGAGGAAGAACAATAATGTACTCATGAGGATCCAAATATACTATAATAATAGTAATTATATGAATTAGTTTAGAACTAATTCTTCCTCATTCAATTTTGTTCTAAAACCATATCTCTCCCCCAAACTTAATATCCTCAAGAAAACTTAAAAAATTTATGTCTCAAAATTTTCTTAATTTGTGGGACGAAAACTTATAATATTCAAACCCTTAAACAATATAGAATGTCACAAGTCATAACTGAATTGACTCTAATAATTGAACTTAAAAGACACATTGAATCATCATAAAATAAAAAACTTAAAATATCTTAATTCATTCAAAGTGAAATTAAAACAAAAAAAAAAATTCAAGTAATGATTCACCAAATAGCCTTTTAAATACAAAAATAATCCAACAAATACAATCTAAGAAACCAGTTCAAAAATGAATAAAGCAATCTTTATCGACTTTGTCCATTCTAAATTGATATATCTTTCAATAACATTAGACATAAGTTAGTCAAAATTACTTTTCTTAATTAGCCCTTATCTTTTGAGGTATTTTTCGAATGAGCACTATTTTATTTTCTCTTGCTTCAACTTTTCCTTATTTGCACACTTTATGAATTGATCATTTAAATAGTCATTTCTAACTGGAATAGTTATAAACTTAATTGTGCAAATAGAACACTAAATACTGAATTCTCGAACAAGTCATATGATAGTCGAAATTACTGAATTTTTGAACAAGTCATATGATAGTCGAAATTATAGTGTCTTAGCAAGATTAAATGTTTACATAATGTGCTCCTAATATTTTCTTTGCCTAATAACCTTAATGAAATACCCACTCTCCAATGAGAGTTTGCCGTTCTCTATATTGTTGTAAAAGCACTTTAGTTTAAGGAAAGAAAATATGACAAAAATTTTGTCATCTTAAATAACACCTCTAATACATATGATATTTTAGCTTTATGATCTCACGTGACCTATGAGATTTGTTGTATACTCACTTATCAAACTTGATTCTCACATTAGGTGTTGAATTTGTGAGAGAATATGAGTTTCACCACCCTTATCTAAGGTCTAGATCCAATAACAATATTAATATTATTCTTTAGTTGCTAAAAGTTAAAGCTTTTAAGAGTTAAAAATTTAACTTAAGTTAACATATACATTAAACTATATTAACTTAAAGAGAACAAGAGTAGCAAAAATACTCACCAAAATACCTAGTGCACCATCAATATCAAGTCTTTAAACAATAATATCAATTGCTAAGGGTATTTTACAGCAATGATCAAACAATGACAATTTACTTTGACAATGAATAAATTCTTATAATTGTCATACGTTTATCATAATATATGTGAATGTAAACTCTTAAATATTTAAATAAGTTTACACTAACACAACATCATCACACATGTCAGTAAAATATTAAAGAAATGTGCTTATTTATTTGTAAATAAAACACCTTAAAAAGATATCAAGCGCACCATTAAAACACAATCTTTGGATTGCTAAGAATTAACTGCAAGTGGTACTCTCAATGTAATGATCAAACATTGGTGATAAGTTCTGTCAAATAATAGTCACATTTGGGCATCGTATTATCCACATGGATAATTACGTTATAATCACCACATATTTACCATTACAGGTATGTAACTATCCGGCCAAGTTGTGCCTTCCTTGGGGCCGACAACAACTCGCATAAATAATTGCACACTACATCTTTTGTAACTTCAGTTGAGACGAATCTACGCAACAGAGGTTACTTGGGCAACATTATTGTTTCAACCGACTCAACTGTAATTACTAGATAATCTTAATATATATTAAATGAGGTGATAAGTCCTGTCAAATAATAATCACATTCAGGTATCCTATTATTCACATGGAAAATTACTTTATAATCACCATACATTACTATCATATGTATGTAACTATCCAGTCAAGTTGTTCCTTCCTTGAGGCCGCCAACAACTCACATGGATAATTTCATACTACGTCTTTTGTAAGTTCAGTTGAATCAAATCTACACAACAGAGGTTACTTTGGTAACATGTTGTTTCAACCAAAACAACCACAATTACTAGACATTTTGCAGCAAATTAAATGTGAATGGTCTTGAATTCACAAGGCACTACTGACATAATGTAGGCTGAATTAGTCCATTATATTGCTAACTAACCATAAGGTCACTCAACAACCCTTAAGTGTGAAGACAAATTCACGAATTTGAAAGAAGATGAAAGTCACAAATCACACCAATGTGTGTATGACAATACTTAAGTGTGAAGACAAACTCACGAATTTGAAAGAAGATGCAAGTCATAAATCACACCAATGTATGTATGACAATACGTTTACATACATCACATAAAAGCAACAACATAAATAACATAAAATATGTCCAAAATGCATGATTGATGAGGAAAAGAAAAATTGTTCTTGTAGAAACTTAATAACAATAAACTCAAACATCACAATCATGCTATAAACTAAATATTCAATTTTAAGTCAAAAGAAAATTGAATCTTATACGCCAAAAATATTCATGCCACATTTGATTCACATATACATTTAATGATTCTTTAAATAAAGGAACAAATAATTCTAGAACCAATTATTTTCAAACATAAAGAAAACAAATCTTTATATGCTTAAAAAATTAAACAAACAGCTCTAGACTCCATATTTTCCAAAGTTAGAAGAATCAAATATGTACTGCAAAATTCTTTCATAATATTTTGAGATGTGTTAGAAGAATCAAATATGTACTGCAAAATTCTTTCATAATATTTTGAGATGTGTTGTTAAACACTATTCAAAGACACATCAAATTTCTATATATAATATATGATAATTAAATATATATTAATTCTTTAATTGTCTATTTCTCAAAATAATATTGAAGTACAAAATTTGTGAATTAATTTCAATTTCAAAACAAATCAAAATATCTGAATACTTATTTGTTAGCCACACATTTGCATTTGCTATTACTAGAGAAGTATAACAATACAGCAACCTTTAGATAAGTTAAACCTATATATTTGATTTGAAGATTTGAAAGGCACTCGAATGAAATTTAAATTCAATCCATATCCAAATCTTTATGCAGTGTTTTCAGTTTAATCAAAACTAAAGATTTCAACAAAATGAAAATTATCGGTGCCAATATTATCACATGTACACAAGCACAAAACCAAGAAGCACCTGGATTAGAAAATAGAAATATTGTTGCCTTTGCATTTTCTGTCACTCAATTGTTGTTAAATTTCAACAAAACAATAAATACATGTCAAAAGATACACACCAACACAAAAACGTATCGTGAAAACACCTGATCCCAAATTAACGCTCACATCGTTATTTTCAAATATTCTTCACACCGGCGAGAGAGAAGGCAAAGCAATAAACAATTTATCATGCTTTCAAGTGAGCTATATAAGGTACGCCAAATTCAATTTGCATAAAGATTTCCAAAAGAGAAACATCTTATATATTCGAAATAGTTTAGGCACAAATCGAAACCATCTGAACGAAAATTACTCAAGGGAGCATAAAGTGATTTAAACTGATATAACATGAAAATCAAACTTGCACCCATAATACGGATTCAAAATAAAAAAATACAATAAAATAGTAGATTTCATCGGCAAGAAGAAATCAAAACCAAAACCTTGTATCAAACTTTCATGGTCATATATACACGCAACATAATTTTACCGGAGACAAGAATTATCAAATTATGCATGGCAAAGAAAACAATGAATCCTTACGTGCAATACATTGCACAATATCATACATGTGCAGCAAACAGATTAAAAGAAAATACTCCTAAATTATATAATTTATGGTTCATACCATAGAAACAAATTGAGGAACTTAAAAAATCTCAATTAAATCACCGCTCTGATATCACTTGTTAGATATCTAGGTCTTAATGAAAATAGATTTCATAAAACATGTTTAATAATTATGAATTAATAGCGGAAGCAAACAAAACATTGAATTATGATCGGATCTACGACATGTTTGATTTATCAAGGAGATTAAGAATTATGTATTAGAAATACCTCGACCTCGAAAGAGCTTTCATGGAGCCCTCTCAACAGCAACAATAACACATAGAGGTGATATGAAACAATGAAACAAAAAAGAAGATTAGCGTGGCTGATATAGTTCTTCCTCAACCGGTATTTTATATTGAATGACCATTAGGATTTCCCATTATTCCGTTAACGGGTCATCCGGACATCCATTCATTGAGTCCATATCAATTAATTAAATATTTAATTAATTATCCAAATAGAAATCTAACAACTTTATTACTTAAATTGATCACTAATCAATTAAGGCTCCCAATTGATAAATAACTAATATAATTATTATTATGATATTTGTGCACATAATGATATTGAAATATAATTAAATAATAAAATATTCCAACACTAGACCACTGATAATTACTGAGGGTCTAAATCCGCCAGTAATACAATTTAAAATCTGTCAATATTTTGAGGAATTCTGGTAATGCTGCTAATAATTTAGTGTGAAATGAAAAAAAAAAAGGATTACAGATAATAACTTTATTTTTATAGAAAATGTTAGTAATTAGTTTTTTTTATAAAAAATGTTAAAAATTAGTTGTTAAATTAACATTTATTCTTTCAAAAAGCGGGTGCAGGGCGGGTGTAAGCATCCCCCGTAGAAAAAATCCAAATTTCCCCCACACCCGCACCCAGTTGAATCGGTTTTTTCCCGTTAAATTCGAAGCGAGGGCGGCTGGGTCTGGCGGGGCAGGTTGTGTTGCCATATCTAGTTATATTCATAGACACATCCACAAGATAGGGCAATACTATATCATCTCTAATTTTTTAGAAAATATATTAGGTACCCTTTCAACAAAATTCTAGAATATCGTAATGTTTAACCATTTTTTATCCTGTGGAAGCATATTTTATGTTCGCCACATTAGGATAAAATTTGTGGTTTGAATTCATCAAAGTGTTCAACACCACGACAAGGACAATAAGGAGAAATAATTAAATGATATATATTGTTCTCGTTTATGATTGTAAGTAGTTTAGATTCTTGAAGTGTTGGAAATATTTCTCGTATAGTCACACTTAGTAGGTTTTTTGACACTTATAGTGCGCAGAAAATTTGGACACCATAAGTCTAGTGCGCAGAAAGCAGCCAATTTTGAAAATAAGTACATAAAAAATAATTAAACCCATCAATGCTCATCTATAAATAGGCATCTTCCTTAATTCATCATGTCACACACCAAACAGAATCAACACTCTTCACTAATGGCAAGTACAAAATTATCTTGCTTGATACTATGTTTAGTACCTCTCTTTCTTGGATCCAAAGCAGAGCAATGTGGTAGACAAGCTAATAGAGCTGTTTGCCCAAATGGGCTATGTTGTAGCAAATTTGGTTGGTGTGGCAACACTGATCAATATTGTGGAGCCGGTTGTCAGAGCCACTGTAAACCTTCTTCAACACCGACACCATCGAGACCAACACCTAGTACTGGTGGTGGTGGAGATGTTGGAAGGCTTGTACCTTCTTTTCTGTTTGATCAAATGCTTAAATATCGAAATGATGCACGATGTCCTGGGCATGGATTTTATACCTATGATAGTTTCATTGCTGCTGCTAGATCTTTTAATGGATTTGGTACTACGGGTGATGATACCACCCGTAAGAGGGAGCTTGCTGCTTTCTTGGCTCAAACTTCTCATGAAACCACCGGTATATTCCTCATCTATTTTTTGTTTAGATAATTGGTTATGTCAACTTTGAATAAGAGTATTCCATGGTTTAACCATGCATGACTATCTTTAATTTATCAAAGACTTATTTTTAGGCTTTAATCTTATTATTTTTAAAAAGTATGATATGACATGTTGCTTTTATTTAATGTCTATTACAAGGCCTAATGAATACATATTGATTAAAATAATATAGTTTAATCATTCATCTATTAGTTTCTTTCATTAAAAAATAATAAAGTCACCAAAATTACTAAATTTCAAAGTCACGCAAGTATTTTCTTACATATTGAGGCCTAAGACAAATGTTAAGATGAGACATTTTGATGTTAATAATGATATTTTGGTTCTTAAAAAAATTTGGTAAAATAAATACATATTTGATTAAATTTAACTTTTTCAAATTTTTAAGATGCAAAATCATTTATTAAATTATTATAATTGATTTTGTTTAACGCTTCCAATCAAACATAAAAATAACTCATTATAATTTGATAATTTTGAGAAAATATTGATCTAAAACAAAAGCACTAAACGCTTGACAATAAATAGAAAAATAATTATAAACGAAAAGACCATAAATAAAAACCAAATTAGAAAACATTAGAACAATTAAACTTAACTGCTCCCACCAAAACGAAGTTTTATTTTCAGTCACACAGATAAGAGCATATTTTTCACAAGGTATTAGTATCTTGTACGATTTGTTAAGAGTGCCCAGAGACACTCGTTAACATTTTTCAAATTATAATAATAGTAATAAAAATTATTACTCGTATTTATTTAAATAAGTCGGCTTGATAAGTCAAACAAATTATTTTTATGATATATTGTCTCACATTTTTATTTAAATAGACTTCTAAAATATTTTAACCTTCTCGGTTCAAAGAAAGAAAAAAAAATGACCTGATCAAGAATTATCGTAGGATAGATCGTAGGATTTATTTTGCGACCTAATATCTATTCACTCTTCACTTCCCTAAAAAAAAATGTATTCACTTCACTAACTGTGAAGGCAATCCACCATTTCCTGTGATTGAATTAACCCCTTAGTTTTAATAAATAAATAAGAGATCAAGATAATATTTTCATTTGGTCAACATGTTTAAGCTCAATAATCCTTAAAACAAAAATGTTCAAGATCCATAAGTGATTTAAGATCTCTTTAGAGATTTTTATTTTTTTAAGAAATCTCTTTAGAGACTTTTTTTTTTTTTTTGACAAAATCTCTT
>Ga0228710_1004329_pt1 | contig 22457 bp, 15 predicted proteins | sample MedpolnodulmetaG_FD_177995 | JGI IMG/M metagenome (GOLD analysis project Ga0228710, IMG submission 177995) | Root nodule microbial communities from Medicago polymorpha collected in Santa Monica, California, United States - pink nodules | ecosystem: Host-associated > Plants > Roots > Nodule...
TCAATAAATAACTTTTTAATTTTTTTTTTTTTTATACTAAAAGCAGCTTTTATTCATGATAATCCATATATCATATTCGTATATGATTCAGATTTACTCCTTTCATCCTATTATATTTATCACTCCTATCAATTGATACAAAGCTTGTATAGATTAAAAACCTTAAAACATAAAACTTTTTTTTTTCTTTTCCAATTTGATGGGTAACATAACACTTTTTCTAGTAACACCCCAAAAATGTTTGGTTACACCTAGGGATAACAAAGCGGTCGGTTTGCCCGCTCCATTTAGGTCTATCCTGCATAAGCCTGCTTAAAACGGACGAGGCGATTCGAGTTAAATTAGGTGATCGAGTTCAAAATCTCACATCGCCTTGTTAAGTAGCGGACAAACGAGTTGGCGGGTCGGCCCATCAAACAAAAACTTTTATTTTAGAGGGAAAAAAAACTTTTTTTAATGCATTTTTTTACAACATAATTTTAACAAAAAACTATGTTGCTTTTATCATAAAAATATATAAAAGAAAAGAAATCAAATAAATTTACAGTAAAAACAAGATAATTAACAAATTGTCGAACCCAACATCGTAGTTAATCGCAAAATAAAGAAATATTGCCAACATAAAACAAATATAAAATAAATTCAACAACCAAAATAAATCCAAAAGGATGAAATAATTCTAAAAAAGAAAGAAAAACGAGTTACGCAGGGCGACCGGGTCCGCCCCATTTAGGTCTGCTTAAAATGGGACGGGATGAACCGAGTCAAATTATGTGACCGAGTTCAAAATCTCACCCCGTATAGTGGCGGACAAACGAGTTGGCAGGTCTGTCCACCAAACAAAAAACTTTTATTTTAGAGAAAAAACAACAACTTTTTTAATGCATTTTTTTATGACATAATTGTAACAAAAAAACTATGTCGCTTTTATCTTAAAAAATATAAAAGAATAGAAATCAAATAAATGTATGGTAAAAACAAGATAATTACTCCCTCCGGTCTCAAATATAAGAAAAGATTCCTTTTTTTAGGTTCATTGAGTAGTTAATGTATCTGGTCTACATTGTAAAGCAGATACATTAATTATTCAATGAACCTAAAAAATGAATCTTTTCTTATATTTGAGACCGGATGGAGTAACAAATTGTTGAACTCAACATCACACTTAATTGCAAAATAAGGAAAAATTGCCAACATAAAACAAATTCGCAACATAAAACAAATCTAAATTAATCCAGCAACTAAAATAAATCCAAAAGTATAAAATAATTCTAAAAAAAGAAAGAAAAATGAGTTAAGCGGGGCGGCCCGTCCCGCTCCATTTAGGTCTACTTCGCATAAGCCCGCTTAAAACGAGCCGAGTCAAATTAGGTGACCGAGTTCAAACTCACCCCACCCCGTTTAGTGGCGGACAAACGAGTTGGCGGGTCGACCCTCCAAACAAAAACTTTTATTTTAGAGAAAAAAAAACTTTTTTTAATGCATTTTTTTACAACATAATTGTAACAAAAAATTATGTTGCTTTTATCATAAAAAAGAATAGAAATCAAATAAATTTATGGTAAAAACAAGATAATTAATAAGTTTTTGAACTCAACATCATACTTAATTGCAAAACAAGATAATTTATGATAAACCAATGACGTAGTTTACATACCTAAGAAAAAGATGGCGATTGCGATGAACAGTAACCCTCTAAGGGTTTGACGCCGCCGGCAACGACTGGCTTTCTTCTTCTTCTTCTTCTTGATCTGTTGTTCACCTTTTGGCGTGAACGTGTAGGGATTTTTGAGTGGCAGATGAACCATTTTGGCCTCCGCTCTCAGCAGATCTGTCTCCGATCCTTGACGTTTTGGTGCTCTCGATCTGGTGTGCTCGACGTTTTAGGCTCTCGCTAAGGGTAAGGTGCTCCTCTCCTTTTCACTTTCAAGTTGTATTGTGGGTCACGATTGGCTTTCAATTTCGCTTGTTTGTACTGGTTTTTGGGTGTCTCTGTATCTTGGTTTGTGCTATTTGGTTCTATGTTGTGTATTTGTTGGGTTTGGCTATTATGGCGTCTGTAGCTCCGTCTCCGGCGGGTAGCAACAACCGCACTTTTGCACAAGCAGTGACAATTACTTGCAATATTCAACAGAATCAATTGCCGAAACCTGCAATCAAAGGGGATTCTCTTTGTATCAAAATTTCACAGGTCGAATATGAGAAAGGATATAAAGATTGCAAACATAATCTTCGTGGAAGACTATATTTGAGCAAAGGCGATAAACCAATCTCTGCTAGTAACCTTCATGAGAAATTACTTGTATTATGGAAGCCTAATGGAAATTGGAAGATCATTCCTTTGGGGAAAGGTTTTTTTGATTTTGAGTTTTCTTCCATTGAAGACTTGAAGAAAATTTGGGCAGCGGGTTCTTGGAATCTCAAGCCAGGTATTCTCCGTCTCTCTAAATGGTCTCCTGATTTTAGCATTCGCAATCATAAACAAACTCATGTGCAAGTATGGATTAGATTGATAGATCTCCCTCAAGAATATTGGAGACATACAACTTTGTTTGAAATTGCCAATGGGGTGGAAACCCCTATAGCTTTAGATAATGCGACTAAGAATCGCACTTTTGGCCATTATGCGAGGATCTTGGTTGATCTTGACCTTTCCAAAAGAATTTTTAATGAGATTATGGTTAAACGTGAAGGGTTTTCCTTTTATGTTGAAATTCAATATGAATGGTTTCCTGATTACTGAAACAATTATGCAACAATTGGTCATTCTATTGGTCAATGTAAATGGTTGCATAACAATTATAATGCCTCCAAGGAGGTTGCTAAGAAACAAAAAGAGAATGCTCACAAGGGTGAGGCATCTGAAACTGTGAAGCACCCCATTCCTCAGCAGGCTAGACAACATGAGGTTGAAAAAATTGATGCTATTGTGCAACACTCAAGATGCATCAAAATCATTGTAGATGAGGATCTACTTATTATTGATATTATAAGGTCTAGAGAGATGGCAACTACAATGAATGTAGAAGATGCTATTAAGTTTGTGGAAGAGGCATCTTCTACTGTTGAAACTCTTCATGTGCGTGTTGTGCAAGTGGAACACACCTTAGCTTTGGCTGAGATACATAATGGGAATCAACAGAGCAATTCTTTTGCTGATATGCGTATCATTGGCCCTTGGCGTGATGCGGTGACTGATATGGATTACGGTAATGATCATACTCTGAGTGACTTTGATCAGGAATTGGGAACGAATAATTCCGTAGTTGGGACCGACCCTAACTTGTCAAATTTTAGTGCAAATGTTATTCACGATATGCAAGTTTTAGGACTTGTCCCTACTGTGGCCCTGCAAACTATGGATTTTTTGAGTGATCCTTGGGCTAACATGGGTCAAAAAAATGAAACTGTTGATTTAGCAAGAGACACTGGCCACCATTTCAACTTGTGGTCCCAAGAAAGAAGAAGAGCAAGAAGCAGCAGTCTGAAGCGTTTAAAGGTTTCAAGGTGGGTACCTCAAGCCGTTCACCTCGCTAGCTCTTTTGCGGGTCTTTTCTCTCTTGTTTTTGCTTTGGGTTTTTGTTTTTCCTGTTAGCTTTTAATTTTCTTGAGGGTTTTGGTTTTGTCCCCCCTCAATTTTTGTACTTCTTTCTTTTTATATATGATTAGGGTTCTGCAGCAGGAGACCCCTCTGCACCCCTTCTTTTGCTTAGAAAAAAGTTGCAAAATAAGGAAAAATCGTAAACATAAAACAAACTAAAATAAATTCAACAAACAAAATAAATTCAAAAGGATAAAATAATTCTAAAAAAAGAAAGAAAAAATAGTTAAGCAGGGCGGCCTGTCCCGCCCCATTTAGGTCTATCCCGCATAAGCTCGCTTAAAATAGGACGAGACGAGCCGAGTCAAATTAGGTCACCGAGTCCAAGATCTCACCCCGTCCCATTTAATGGCGGACAAACGAGTTGGCGGGTCGGTCCACCAATTAAAAAACTTTTATTTTAGAGAACAGCTTTTTTTAATGCATTTTTTTACAACATAATTGTAACAAAAAACTATGTTGCTTTTATCATAAAAAATATAAAATAATAGAAATAAAAAGAAATAATGGTAAAAACAAGATAATTAACAAATTGTCGAACTCAACAATACTTAATCACAAAATAAGGAAAAATCGTCAACATAAAACAAATCTAAAATAAATCCAACAACCAAAATAAATTCAAAAGGATAATATAATTCCAAGAAAAGAAAGAAAAACGAGTTAAGTGGGGCGGCCCGTGCCCACCCCATTTTTTCAAGGAGTTAAGCGGGGCGAGTCAACTTTAAGAAACGAGTTCAAAACCTCGACTCAGCCCACCAAAAATAGTGGATTAAACAGGCCGGACCGACGAGTTGAGCCAATTTTTCCACCCCTAGTTGCACTCAAACCATATTCATATTTTATTTTATTTTTTATTTTGCCTTCAATTGCTAAAACATTTTCACTCCTTGAATCTAACTCCAACTTGCTGGATCATATAGACTTGAGTTTTTTACCACTAATTTCAGGTGTCTTTCAAAACGAAAACATGATCCAAGACTAAAATAAATTCATTCACATCCATATTTTTACAAATTGAATCAAATTTCATTTGTTCTTCATATTTATAATTCAACAGTCTTTGATTGTTCAATAACTAATTGAGATTACCACTAATCTATTCTGCCCGTGTTGCACAATAGTGGTGACGTCTGTTCATGAACCTCTTGCCATTGTTGTCATGTATCTAGTGTTGTCCTTCCAATGCTTGTTGAAGTATGACGAGCGTCATTCCAAATGACAACATTACGTGCAGTCCAAATTTGCCAAAGAAATAAAGCCATCAGACCAGCAATGTCTCGATTAGTTTGGGCTAAACTGAGAGAGACGTGGTTGAAGTGCAATGAGGATGTCGTGTTACATGACTGTCACCATCTTATATTTTTTGCATGTTGTGTTAGAGACTCCCGTGGACAATATATTCGAGCTCAAACAAAATGGCAGCGAGCAAATATGACAGTTTTGGAAGGGGATGCACTAGCCTTACTCGATGCCATTCACTTTGTTGATGTGAGCAGATAGGAACGGGTTCTCTTCGAGTCCGACTCAACTACTTTAGTGCAAGCGCTATTGTCTTCGGGTCATGGTGATTCAGAATTCTATGCTATTGTTTATAGTATTATTTATCAGTTATCTTTACATTTCAACTTCGAGGTGAAGTTTGTTATGAGGCAAATACTTTAGCTAGAGCGACCTGTTCTTGGGCTAATCACCGTATTTTTTAGTCTTATCCTTCTTGTATTGAACATTGGTTGATTAATGATAATAGTTAAGTTTGCTTTAGTCAAAAAAATTGAGATTATTATTAGCTGGATATTTACTTGTCAAACTGATAAACTCACAAAATGATCAACATCAATTTGAAGAGATCACATCCAAAATCCCCAACAAAAAAGAAAATCAAAGTAAATAAGGGTTTGTTAAAGGGGTACATTACATTTGAAATGTGACAAAAATTGCTTCATGAAGACAATAATTGTTAAAAGACGTAGAACATGAAGAGGAAGAGAAAATGGGTCAAAGTTTGATTTTGTAAAATTAATTTTATAATAGGGGTATTTCGGTGATTTTAGGGTGTAACTGGATATTCAAAGGGTGTTACAAGTAAATAAATAAATAAATAGCAATTCTTTTGTGATTCATCGTGGAAAAAAATTGTCCTAGAATGAATGACCATTTTGATTTTCAAGGTAATATTAGCATATATTTTCCAATTTTATCATCTAATTAATTACATTTCACCTTCTCAGATGTAAATTATACATGAGAGAATCCATTTCTAAAGTCTTGCATAGACATTTAAATACACATAAAAAATTGCAAAAGACATAATTAAATATATTTTGTGTTCAAATAATATTTATTTAATGTTCAGATCAAGTGTGGGTCTGTTTGGCAAGACTCATTTTTGAGTTTATGGTTTATAATTGTCGTCTTATAAGCTTATTTGGACGTGTTTGATAATTGTCATTTTCTCATGAGTTTATAATTTATTTTTATTAGCTTGTAGTATTTTTTTATAAGCTAATTGAAGTAGCTTATATCTTATCATTACTTATCTCAATTTTACCCCTTTAAATTTAATTGAAATAAATATCAATCAAATATATCATTTTCATGTCATTTTATATTTTTAGATCAATTAAACCGCTAATTTTATTAAACACTACAATTCAATTGTTAATTCATCCGTTATCAACTATAAACTAACTTATCAACTATATTCGTTATAAACTACCTTATCAATTATTCGTTATTTTTTACCGAAGAAAGTTATGTATTTCTCCTAAAACCAAATTAGGGGAGGAGGGCATTGACAAAGTGCAAGTCAATAAATACAGAGGGCTGATATCTCTGTCGATGACTCAAACAACGCTTTGTCAATGGGGTTTGGCCCCATTTCACTCACTACTCTCATACATCGTTTATACTCTATACCAATCAATCAAACTTTATACGATTTCCTCAGGGAAAAAATACATATGCTTAGTTTTCAAATTCCATACCTAACTTTGTTTACTACTGGCAAAAATATCTGGACCGACACAAATGTTGGCATTAAAGTCCGAAAAATCCAGCCCTAAATTTCTTACTCTATGTCTCAAAAAAATTATCACATTTAAAAAATATATTCTCTAAAAAAATTTCGTCATTTTAGTTTCCAATACAACTTTAATTGCTTATTTTTCAATTATACTCTCTAGTTAATGTTATATTATCACCCTCAAGTTATTATTCTTTACTTAGTATTTATGATAATGAAAATGCATTAATATGCACTAATAATCAATACGAGCAATTGAATAAAATCATTGTTTTCTCTCTTTCATTTATCATTTTTTTTCTTCATAATATGCATGGTTTGTGAAATAGTCAAATGCAACAAATATTATGGGATGAAAGAATAAATTGATTTTCCTAAATTTCAGGAAATTCTGCCATGAATCTCGATAAAATATCAATTTGTAGGAGAATTTCTTAAACTCCTCAATTTTGGTCCATATAAATTTGCCATTGTTTTTAGTCTCTTAACATTTTTCATTAAACAACGGTCCTCCAAATATTTTTCATTAGTAAGTTTGATTATCGATGTTAAAGTAAGTCAAATGTGTCTCTGTGTAGAGAACTACAAAATAAAAGTTGTATATTTATATGGATTAAAAATTTATTTTAATCCTTGTAAATATATTATCTTTCAGTTTTATTCCCTCTATATAGTGCCTCGTTTGCAACCTTTAACAACGATGATCAAATTTGCAACCTTTATTCCCTCTATATAGTGCCTCTATATTGTTTGAAAAAAAACTTAGACCGACTAAATACAAAAAAGTTATATATTTATAAAGACAAAAACTTTTTTTTTTGTCAAGTAGCCTAGTGGTTAGAACTCACACAATTTAATTATTGGGAAGTGCGGTGTCCGGGATTTGAACCTCGGCTTCTGCATATAATATGCAATATCCCTACCAACTGAGTTAAGCTCACGGGAATAAGACAAAAACCTTATTAACTCTTTAGTCTATGTACATTAGTCATAATTCGCACTCGTATATGTACGATGTTATATACTACAAAGAGTTTAGATAAAATCTAGCTCAAGTACATGATCTATAAGCAAAATTATTCTTACACTATGCACAAATAATTTACAATATCAAATAAATAAAATATAATAAGATTTATTTATCTAATAATAGAAAATAGATCTGTTCATCTCCGTGAACTTAACTCAGTTAGTAGGGATATTGCATATTAAATATAAGTGTCTGGGTTCAAACTCCGCATATCTCACTTCTCCATATTTAAAATGTGTGAGCTCTAACCACTAGGCTATTTTAAAAAATAAGACTTGTCCATAATGCAAGACTAATTTATTTATGCATGTTAGATAATGATTGTATTACTTAATATGCTTGAAATTTGGCTACTATGAAGCATTTAATTGTTGATAAAATAATTAACATGAAAACAAAGGAAAATTTTGATTGCTGTATAAGACAAAGCAAGAAAAACAACAAAAATTTACGTCAAACTAAGATCTAGATAACGGTGATATGTATAGAGTATTGTACCTTCTACCAAGCTAGTGTGAATTGAGTCTTTGTCATCATAAACTAATAATAGTATTAGTACTTCATATTCCATAATTGAAGAGCATCTTTTAAAAAACTTATTGAGTAAATAAATATATCATATCTTTGATGAAATAAAATAGATTTATTTCATTAAGTGTAGTTGGACAATGGATTGAGGAACGTATAAATCGACTTCCCTTTTGTTTTTTCCTGTACGAAGCAAGCAAATTATTTTATAGGATGACACCATCAGATTCATAGGATTCTTTATCAACATCTATTAATTAAAAAGTCCTTCAATAATAACGACCCGTGACATACGTTATAGGTGTAAATAATCAATTTAGTTGTCATTCTCTGATGATTCATTCTAGCTAGTAGTACAAGTAACAAGTACAATAACAATACCACCTACATTCATATTTTCGAGTGTCTCGTAAGACATTCATATTTTGAGTAATACATGAAACTAAAGTGAGTTAATTATGTAATTTTTAGAAGTACTCAATTAAGTTTTTGGTCTTCACTTATTTCAAATTTTATTTTCAATATGTATGAAAGGGTTTCGACTAATGTGCGGTCGAACGATAGAATCATCTGCAAATTTTTCATAATAGTAGAATTGTACACAGTTAACTCTAAGCTCTTATAATTTTACTTTAGTTTTAGATGTACTTATGAAACACATCCAAGAGTTAGCACCGAGATGTATGTTTTTTTTGCAGATGATGTAGTCCTAGTTGGAGAGTCGATGGAGGAATTAAATGGGAAGTTGGAGACTTTGAGACAAGCCTTAGAAGTGTATAACTTCCGTATGAGTAGAAACAAGATATAACATATGAAATATAATTTTAGCAAAAGGTATTATATTTCCACCTTAGAGGTGAAAGTTGATGAACATGTCATACACTCATACCACATGTTACACATTTTAATTATTCAGGGTCTATACAAAACGGTGAAGAAATAGAAGCGAATGTAAATAATAAATTTTAAGATGAGTGGTTGAAAGGGAGAAAAGAGCATTATGTGATACGAAAGTATCACAAAAGTTTAACGTAGATTTTTATCGGTCAAATAAGAAGGGAGAGGTAGTTCATTCGTTAATTTTATAGAAGAAAAAATGTATTTAACCCTATAATAATATACCGACTTGAATGTCATGCACATAATATTAATCAAAATTAGGATACTTAATTTTTTTTACAAAAGAAAAGATCAGTAATACTCCTTGCGGTCTTATCTATAAGAAAAAATTGATTTTTTAGATTTATTGTGTAATTAATGTATATTGTCTATATATAGACCAAATACATCATTTATGTAATGAATCGAAAAAGTCGAATGTTTTTTATAAATAAGACCGGAGGAAGAATATGAAATCCCATTTATTTTAGGATTTATTTTTCCTTCAAGTGTGACACTGATTTTAAAGTATCATTGTTCAAGTAAAATCACTCTACACGATTAACCCCACTCTTAATAATAGGGGACACTTTTTCCACACTTTCAATTATTGGATTTGGTCCTCTGATTTCTTGATCCCTTACAAGCTTTCTCACTTCTTTGTCCCCTTAATGGTTTCAACGTCACTATATATACACTACCATATATTTTTATTTCACCTAAATATCACTCTCACCGTGCAAAATATTTCTCTATATCATACTCATTCAAATAATGGACCATAGAAAGGGGGAAAAAACCATAACCTTAGAGAGACAAAGGCAGGGTCCTAGTATATGCAGACATAGTTTTGCAAGCAAAAGATATATCCAAAATTTTACTGTCACAAAATATGCAAAATATGCAAAAAAGAGCAAAATCTAATGAGGCCACCACATTATCTCACTGACCAATTGGAAAAAAAAAATGTTGAGATTTAATGATTGATGATTCTTCCCAAGTTTCAAAAAAATCAATTACACAATTCAAAAGGTAACAACAAGGGTACTCTCAATTCCAACAGTTTTGTGTAGTACTATATTGTAGGGGCCCTTTTTCAGCTAGAAAACTTTTGCAAATTTACAAGTCACACTCCATCCATTTTTGTACTACTACTATTAATTGTATGAACAAGTGCACCGATTTGTTTAAAATGTGGACGTAAATATATGGTTCAAAATGTTGTATGTTTGGGTCACTATACCCTACAGTGTTACTGTTTTCTACGTTTATTTATGTGACTGTAGACAATGGCATGTGGGATGGATTGGACCTCCTTTTTGCTATGGCTAAAGCTATATATAAATTTCATCAAATTTCAATTACTTGTGGTTTTTAGGAGTACTATAGTATTCAATTTAGGTGTTTGTGTATTGTATTGGTACAAAAATAATCTGAATTGTATGATATGACTTATGAGTGTCGGCTGGCTGGAGAACTTAGGTGTTTTTGACTTTTTGTATTGGTCCACAAATAATTAGACATTAGAATTTCTCAATGTTGTAAAAAGAGCCTAAAATGGATTAATGCACACACCTCTTGTTAATTGTTATAGTCAATTGTTTGAAGATGTTGAGACTCTTCTAAACATTTAACTATGATAGTGTAAAAAGAATAGAAGATCACTTTCTCTTTAGTGGGTAATTACCGTAATGTGCACTAAGGGAGAAATTGTCACTAAATTTATTTAGGATTATTAAAGAGTGCCCCATAGCACTCGTTAAAAAGACACTTTAAATAAAATTAAAAACATGGAAAAAAACCAACATGTTTTTAACTGTTGTTGGAATGAAGATGCAAAACACTTTTTAGACGGCTAGTCTCGAAGTTGGGAGCCTAGTTATTATGTTAATCGGGGTATCAGTAGGACCGACCCAAGGGTAAGACCACTAAAGCCTTCACTTTAGTCCCACAGATTTTACAACCAAAAAGGTATCATATTCTTAAGAAAAAAAGGGACCAAATATTCAACTTTGCATTAGGCACCAATTACAATTAGAAATTATTACACCGGTCTAGGCATCATTCATCCAAAGGATGGCGGTTGAAGTGAAGTTAACAAAAACACTAGAGGTTATTCGAAACAGAAACCATATATTCAAGCGCGTCTTAGGGTGTATAGTAGTGTGCGATTAGAGTGAGATAACTAGAGGATGATAGTCGCAATTATATAGTGTCAGAATGACATTGTGACAACGTCGTTATTTTCTTTATTCTAATGAACAACTTGGCGACGAAACTTACACACAAAATGTCGAGTAATGTAGAATTGCTAGTTCAACTCCGCAACACATATTTGATGTTCCCACAATTTTTACCGTATGAGTTGTGCTTAGAAAACATAATCCGCTTTTTATATACCAATGCACAATTGTCTTGGTTTATATCTAAAATACTATTAAAGCTCAAGTACATATATATTCTTTGTCCAAAGCATAATGCTAATAACGACACTATTCAAATTGGTGTTTGTCTAGGAGAATCACAAGAAGCAGGTGCATTAAGAATAAGGCAAAAAATCAACCCCACGTCCCCTCCTAAATCTAAAAAACTATTCCCACCCTACCCACCAGAAAACCCTCTCTCTCTTCACTCCTCTCATAAATGAAGTATAATGTGCAATAACCAATGCACAAATTGCTACTCCCATTTTATGTGACGACAAATGAGGCAAAATCTCAGAACTTAGTAGGATTCTCTTCCCCTTATCAACCTTGTGACACTGCTCATTGGCACTTATTTCTGTTCAGAATTCCGTGTCCCACGCAACAGTATCTCAATACATAAATAATAATAAAGGCTTAAAAACAAAAATACCAAACTTAGGACACTTCATATTTCGTCGTACGATATAATAATGACGGTAGAACTGGAATGCCACATAATAGGTAAAAAAAAATGGAATGAGGATTTTTTTGTAGTGACAGATTTCTTCTTGTCACACAATATTCGTTTCATCAAAATCGGACGTTATAATCTCAAGATTAATATTTTGAATTTGATAAAATTAAATCTAAATTTTTTGGCCCATCGATCACCACTAGAAATTTGTTAATTTCCTGCAGATTTTAGTGTAAATTTTGTAGAAAACTCATTACATGTAGATTTTTCTAAGAAGTGCCACGATAATACTTTGTGGGTAAGTTTTTTTTGGCTTTAAAATCCTAGGGTAATTTCCTGCAGATAGTTTCCCTGTTAAATTCCGCAAGTAATCTTTCGCGAAATTTTCCTCGACTAAAACCGCAGTAAATGTTACATGTAAATTCACATGAAACTTGTTTTTGCAGGTATATCGATCTTGTTCGAATGATTGCATATATTGTTACTACGTAAATGTGGGATCTCTGAATACATAATAAATAAAGGGTCATGTTAACTAGTGCTTCGGAACACTAGTTAAGAAAGTAAAAAATAAATTTTTTTACTTCAAAACAACAAAGTTTTGACTTTTAAAAAGTTGAACATTCCACTTTTTAACAATTTTCAAAGCAAAATTGTTATATTAGTCTCTTTAACTAGTGCCCCAGGGGCATTAGTTAACATTACCCATAAATAAATTAGATACACAAGGAGGATGTACAAATGGTAGATATTTGAGCCCCTTTACCATTTGGTTCAGGTTTTGATTCATGACTGATGCGTATTAAAAAACATTTGTTCGAAGATGTCAATCCCTTAAATAGATGTCAGTACCTCAATAGAATTAGTTTTTGCAGTTCTGCGCGGAATATACCTTTATTTTACCCAAAAAATTATACATAAGAAGATCCATTCTCGCATATCAAGGTTGTATATGATATATGTATTTATGTCATCATATACAACGTTGACATGCAAACAAGAATATTAACTTAAAAAAAAAGTAATTGAATGTAATCACTATTTTTTTTTATTAATTTGTTTATGGAGGGATATATAAAATATTTTTTCCTTTTTGACTTCTCTAGTGATCGAAATGGTTAAAGTGGCCACCGCACATAATAAAGAAAAAACAAAAAATAAAGTGAGAAAATAAAGTTCCCCATACGAAATTATGTGGATCTAGAAAAGGCCAGAAAGCGAAAGTTCTTGTTAAATATGAATATTTCTTTTATGGAGAGAGAAGTTGAAAAATAATGCCAGAAAAAGAAGTACCAAACAAGAAAGCAATACAAAGAAATAATTTCGATACATTATCATGAGTAGATGAATCATGATTTTAGTGGAAATATGGGTCCAAAAATATTCTCAATTGAAATTTGTGAAATTTGGTTTTGTTTTGGAGGGAACTGGTGGGTCTTTGCTATAATAACAAATAGAACATAATTGTATCCTAGTTATAATAATACAAATGATTAATACAAAAATATAGAATGTAATAAGGGCTACGGTTGGTTGTTAATCCTTTTCACACTTAGGTGGTGATTACCCAAATAAAATATGAGTAGCAATCACAAGGCATCACTTTATTTTTCTTTGATGCTTGTAGGCTACTTATCTTTTAGTAGGTGTTGTCACGGAAAGATATGTCAATTATAGGTATCATAGGAGAGAGAATGAATGGTGGTGAATACTAATAGAGTTAAGTTAAGTGTAAATTTATACTAGCACTTAGTTTAACAAAATCACGATGATATCGGGAATTTGTTAATACCTTAAAATGTAGTTAATGTCAAAATTGTGATAGGTCATCGTGACCTGTAGTTCACACCGTGAATTTAAATATAAACTAAATTTATTCTTAAATTTGTAATCAAGTGGTCTGAGTGAGATGGTAAAATATTATGTAAGAGTTAGATTTAGGATATGATATCTAATCTGCTAAACGAATTAACAATTAACATTTGTCTATATATAATGTTAAGTGGAGTTTGAAAAATGTCAAAACCTAACTATGCCAAAGACAAATAAGAAAATAAGCCAAATTTGAAAACTCAAAAAACAAAATCATAGAACAAAAACAACATCTTAGAACAAAGATGTAAGAAAAGGGCACCTGAAACAGATGTGGAAAATAAAAAGTTTTGAGAAATGATAAACTAGTGCACGTGTGATTTTATCATTGCTTATAGATTGAGGCCAGCAGATTCAGAAAATGCCCCGGGGACCATATGAATAGTACTCAATTTGAAGAGTTAGATCTTCTTATTGACTTATTTTGTGTTGCTACCCTTCTTTTATTAGCAGCATCACCACTAAAACATGGACAGAGAGGAAGGGGTATAATTAACTATGATTATCTATCTTTTTAAAATAATTATGATCACAATCATAATTATGGAAGGGTCATTATACCCTAGTCTAGATACACTGTTTTGTAAGAATGACAATCATGGATAAAGACATATCATTGTGATATTACTTTCCATTGTTCAAATTTCAACAAATTAATTGAAATACATCAAAGTTCACACCAAGGGAGATTCATCATGTGAAGACAAAATTAATATGAAATGTCACTATGAAAGAAGAGGAGTAATGATATGCTTTGCTAATTACATAATGAGAATAGAATGCATACATCTCATAAATATAAATGTATACAAATTAACAAACAATTTTTTAGCTTACTCATGCTTAGATAAGAGTGTTATGATATATTTTAATTTAAAAAAAAAATTATTTGAACTCACTCTTCCACCCTAACAATAAACCCAAAACCAGCAAGAAAAACAAAGAATATGATTATTATTTTTTTGGTTAAAATTACATGAAAAATGCTCTTAGAGTTTTTTTATTCTGACAATAAGCTCATTCTTACAACAAGTTCCAACAATAATAACAATATTAATTAATAAGGATTCATATCATATAATAATATATATAGATTTACCATAGTGCATTGAGGTATTCAAAAAAATTAACATTCACTCCTTCATAACAAAACCAAAACAAAATAGAAGCAAAGATATTAAATGAAAAACCAATAGCATCTAAAGAAAATTAATAAGGAATAATTATTAAGAATTTTACTAAATGCCAGCTTGCTCAAGATATATCTGATACAAGGAATGATCATAAGAATTGAGATAAGAGACATACAGAATCAAACAATAACAATAACATATATAGACCTAAATTTTGTTGATGAAAAATAGGCATAATAATATTAATAATAAATATGTAACTTAATAATAACCTTTAATCACATTTAATTTCCTTAGAATTAAAACTAAAAACATAAAATAAAATAAAAAATGAGGAAAATAAATATAAATAAAATTAAAATTACTATACTGTGGTAGTGGTGGCAGTACTAAAATCAGTTGTAGAAGTTGTAGCACCACCACTACCACCAACAGTGTTATCACCTGCACCACCGTTACCACCACCACCATCATCATTCCCACCACCACCACTACTACTCACAGCTGCAACTGTCACTGCAGGTCTCTTTCTCTTCTTTTTCTCATAAGGAATTCCTCTAGCTTTAGCCTGTCCTTCCCTTACTTCCCTCAAGTAAATTCTCACAGCTTTAGCGCCGAACGGATTAGACTCAGGACGACCTCCGTTTTCTTCGTAGGCCGCTCTGAGTCTTCCGATCAACGCGTCCAAACTCCCCCACGCCTGTTTTAAAGGACAGGCACAGGGAGCAGGTGGATTCGGGTGTCCAAAATATGGACACCCGGATACATGAACTTTAGTCTTCCCAAATTGATCAAGATATTTTAAAAACTCGATCACATGTGCTCCACTGCATCGTACAAGCGTCAATGGTGGCTTATGGTTTTGTAGATATTGTAAGAAAGTGTTCCAATCTCGACGTTTTTGTGATTCGTAACGGCTTGGTGGTGCTGGTGGTGGTGCTGGTGAAGATCCCTCCGGTTGTACGACAATCGGAGGAGAAGTTGTTGTCGTTGTTGTTGACGATGGAAGTTGTTCTGAGGGGGCTCCTGCTCCCTCAGATGATGGATCCATGATGGTGGAGAATATGTAGAAGGTGTATTAAATTAGGGTATTTAATTTATGACCTTTGTGGTTTTTTTTGCTTGTGGTGTGAAATGGTAGAGTTGTGTTGTTGTGAATGAGAGTGGTTTTGTGTTTCACGGGGAAAGGGTTTCTTTTTCTGGTTTTGGTGTGAAGGAGAGCGTTTAGGGGTTTTGAGAGTGAGAAAGAAAAAAAGGAAGAAAAAATGAGAATTTTGTAAGAGAAAGAGAGAGAAAGAGAGAGATTGGTGATGGGACGTATAAAAGCATAGCTGAATGAATGAAAGAATTCAGACTGAGAGAATGGTGAAGGGTTGCTTTGCTGACGTGGGCAGGGGACATTTCAAATTAAATATAGTACTCAATTATCTCACATAATCTTTTTTTATTTGTATGATTTTTGTATTTATTGGAGTATATCATCTATATTGATTATGTGATGACAGAGTGAGTTGTATATATACTTCAAGAGTAGGTAATATAGTGTAAGTTTAGGACTTCGGAATGTGTTTTTTTTTTTAAAAGGTTTTAGATTTGATTTCTCTTATCATAATAATTTTTATGTCGAGTCGGTTCATACATGATATTGATGAGTTATGACTTTAATTAGGTTTATGGTGGAATCAGTCCTCTAGATTAATCGTTTTTAGGTTGGGGTATTACGTTTCCATGAAATGAATTATATTTGGAAGCACTCAAGTAAAAGTGTACTTAATATTAAATTTAAAGGTAAAATCAATTGTATAAGTCAAAAGTTATGGAGTTTGAAAAATATAAAAATCATGATAAATCAAAACGTACATATTAGAGATTCAAAAATCACGATGGAAGAGCTCTAAAAGGGCAATGGTGATCATCCACTATTAATGCTATGTTTGCATTAGCGGTGAAAAGGTAGGAAATTAACGTGCGTCCATCAAGAAGCTACTATATGGAGCTTCTCAATATCACATTGGTTTGTATATTGTCAGTGGCGGAGCCCTTCATGGGCTGGGGTGGGCCACGGCCCACCCAGAAAAATTAAAAAATTAACGATTATAAGTCTACTTTGCGAGATTTTATACAATTTTATGTCAGTTTTAGGTTTCGGTTGATCTAAATTCTCGCAAAGTGATGAAGTGGCCCACCCAAAAAATTTAAATAATTCAATTATAGGTCTATTTTGCGAGACTTTAAACAATTTGTCACCAACTAATTTTAGTGGCCCACCCCAACTTTTTTTTCTAGCTCCGCCACTGTATATTGTGCCAACCCAAATATTGGCTAAATCAAATACACACACAAATTTTAGCTTAAAGTTAGGATCATTTATAAAACCAAAATGCATAGTATCATGGTGAAACCAAACATATAGTTAATGCATAATATCACCGTGATTATGTCGAAATTGTGGTAAACCACAATGATATCAAACATGTACTTATTATGTCAAATTTTGAAATAACAGTTTAGTCGTTTAACTTAAAACAAGCCAATTCAATTCATTATTCTTTTAATTTAGCACCGTAATTTAAAAATAAAGACCATGTGTATTTCTTTTTAAAAAATAGACAGATTTGTTCAAAAATATCTTGATACATATATTGATTTCAAATAATTTATATTTAAAATTAAATAAACGTAAAATTGATTAAAGATTTTATGTATGGTGAGGAAGAGGTCTTCTTCATTTGTCTGAGAATCGTTTGTTGTATATCGCTGAGATGTGTTCCTTACGGTGCGGTGTTGGGAAAGATGGATGGAAGCGACATAGGAGGTTATTAGTTTAGGTGGAGGATTAAATAGGGCAATATTGTCAATTGATGTATAGTCGATTGATGTTCCCTCAAGACAAAGTATATAACATTTTGTTTTGTAAGATGGTGAGGAAGACAAATGAGACTGGAATGTATCATTTTGTTTTGTGTGGAAGACAAATGAGACTGAAATATTTTCCATGTAAAGAATACATAGTAAGCGGAGTCTATCATATTTGTCCATTGTAGATCATATTAATCATTATGACAATTCTAATATTGTCTAAAACAAAGTCGTCCCTTTGATTCACAATTATCACGTAATTATTCCAACTAACTCTAATACATGTTCAAGTATCTCCGGAATGAAGAAAAGCGTCAACCACTTGTTTTCATATGTAAATTTTATGGTAACAATCGTTAGATATTCAATCAACAATTTTATTACATCGCAAACATATTACCTTTTCAACACTTATTTAACATTTTTTTTTCTCTTTATTTCACTCTTCATATCACATCACATTTGTTACATCACTTTTTTCATATTTCTTTCAACATATTTAAATGTGCAAAAATAATTTTCTTTTGAAAAATATGTATAATCTAGATTGAGTAATAGAAGAGAAGTGAAGGGAATAGTAACATGCATATTGTACAGTAATAGCAAATTCACATGGTGGCCCCTCTGAATATGACAGGTTTACCATTCACCACCGGCGGTTCTCCACTCTTTTTCTCTCTGCTCATTTCATTCATTCTATTTCCCCACTCTCACAGTACTGTTTCGTTCATCCACGCGCTTTCTCTATTGGCTTATTTGTGAGTGTGTGCAACACGAATATACTGTAGCGTGTTGATTTTGTTATTTGTTTTATGCGGATTTGATGGGCAATAAATGGAGGGTCGTAATATGGTCAAATATTTCACGGCCATGTTTAACGATGGATCATGCACCTTGTACCATCATTTTCGTACTCAAATGTTTTAATTAACACGTCAACCTTTTTAGATAATTATTGGGACAATTTTGCTATTATTTTATGGGTTAAATAAGTTTTTCGTCCTTATAAATATAGCGAATTTTGATTTTAGTCCCTAAAAAATTAAACTGAATGTTTTCGTTCTCACAAATTTTTTTATTTTGTTTTTCGTTCTTAATGACAATTTTATGTTCATATAAATGGCAAAATTATAACTCTTTTATGTTCAAATTGTATCTCATGTTATGTCCATTTATTATATTCGACATTTATATATTCATATTATATTCAAAAAATGTCAAAAACACGTTAAAATTATATCCATTAAGGACCAAAAACAAAATAAATTTTTTTGTGAGGATGAAAATGTTCAGTTTAATTTTATAGGGACTAAAATCAAAATTCGTTATATTTATAGGGACGAAAAACTTATTTAACCCATATTTTATTTCATTGGTCAAAAACAATAGAGAGAGAAAGAAAGAGAGAGAATAAGAATATAATGTGAGTATGAGAGAGAAAATTGTCAAAAATTGTACCAAAATGATTGTACAAATATCATTTCTCCATGCAAAAATAATTATTTTTTGTCAAAAAAAAAATATAACATCTTCTAATACATTATCATCAAAATTTTAAAGTCCTTGTCCGTGAGTGGACATAACTCAGTTGACAGAGACATACATTGTTATATGCAGGGATCAGAGTTTGAATCTAACTATTAAACTACTTGACCCAAAAAAAATTTCTTTACGTTAGTTAATATATACTATAAACACATATGAGAAAAATTGAATTACTTTTAGGGTTCTTTCCAAAGATTGTCAAAATGATCGGGTAAACAACCATTTTGAAGGTGTGATGTTAAATAGGAAAATTATTGAATGAACAACCATTTTGATACATTTAAGGGTAGATTCGAGGATCAGAATGATTATAACAAAATAGATTTTTTTTTTTATTTAAGAGCGTTCAGATGAGATAACATTGAGTCTCTTCTGGCTTAACTAATGTTATGAATTCGAATTAAGCCTTGGACATGCAGCAGCGTTAAAAACTATTAGGGAAAGTTTGTCGTCCATTTGGATCCTATAAAGCTCGAGAGATTAGTCTTCATAGTTGCGCGTGCGGAGGATACCCGATTTACACATAAACAAATAAATTTATTTTAGAGGAAGATAAAATAGATATTTGTAGATGTATTCACAATTTCGATAGGTTGAAGAAATATAAAGATGATTCATCACATCACATACTCATGAATCAAAATAGTTGTTCATCCGATAATTATCAGTGTATAAAGAGTTTTACACCAAATGCTCAATGCAGATGTAAGATTTTGAGAATAGAAGGTTTGATTATTAGTGTATAAACACACATTTTTCCTTAAAAAATAACTGTTGACATTTTAAAAGTTAATCTTATTGGAAGTTGAAACGCAAAGTTTAGGTACGGAATTCAGCTCAACCATAACAATCTTTGATGTAGATTCAATATATGACTTGCCTATCATAAAACAATTGTAGGAGGACTAAGCTGAATATGATGCTTCTACTTTATTTTGTAGGAATCTTTTTTCAACTCTTTAATAGAGTTTCTTTTAAAAGAAATCTATGCAATTGCTCACACTGTTGTATAAATGACTATTATTGTTTGAGTAAATAGACAATTATTCTTTAAAATTATAAGTTTTGTCAATTACCCCCTTGAAATTAACAAAACTTCAATTACCCCTTGAAATTGCACAACGTTAATTAATTTACCCCTTCCGTCAAATTTTTATGTTAGTTAACATGACGTTTTACAAATACCCCTCTAGAGTTTTGCACTTATGTGCAAAATGCCCCCCAAACTTAAAAATTTATATTATTTTTTCGTAAAGGCAAACAATTAACCTTATTCACCTTATTCTTTCTTAACCATGTTGTATTTTTATGGAAGAATACACTATTATAAATAATACATGTAGGACACTTGTGATTAGATCTAAGTAAGAAGTTATGAACTAACTTAAACAATAATAAACTAAAATAAATATAAGTATACTTATTTTTCACCGTGGTGGAGAGAGATAGCGAAGATTAGGGAGGGGGTGGGCGAGAATGACGGGGGTTGGTTTGCAGAGAGGGTATCGAAAGTCCTAGGGGATGGGAAAAATACTTATTTTTGGTTGGACAGGTGGGTAGGAGAGGTCCCCTTGTGTAGGAGGTTTGCTCGCTTATTTGATCTTACAACAAATAAGTTAAGCACTGTGGCGGATATTTATGATCGAGGGTGGGAGGACGGTGGGGAGGTGTGGCGTTGGAGGAGACGTTTGTGGGTGTGGGAGGAGGAGTTGGTAGAGGAGTGTAGGATATTATTGACTAATGTTGCATTGCAGACAAATGTTTCTGACAGGTGGCAATGAGATCTGGACAAAGACGATGGTTACAAGGTTCGAGACGCGTACCAAGCGCTGACACACAGGGCAGCCCTCATTCTCGATACGACAGCGAATCTTGTCTGGCATCCGCAGGTCCCTCAAAAAGTTTCCATTGTTGCGTGGCGGCTGCTGAAGGATAGGTTACCAACTAAAATCAATCTGCAACGACGCGGGATTGCTGAGGTCACAGATACTATGTGCGTTTCGGGTTGTGGTAAAGAGGAGTCCTCACCACATTTGTTCCTACATTGTCATGTCTTTGGCTCTATCTGGCAGCATATACGATCTTGGACTGACGTAACTGGTGTTGATACAGACAATGTAAGCGATCATTTTCACCAATTCATCCATTATTCAGGTCATTTAAAGGCTCGTCGTTCTTTCCTTCAATTATTATGGCTTTTGTGCGTTTGGCTGGTGTGGAATGAACGAAACAACAGGTTGTTCAAAAATACTGAAACATCCATTGAGCAGTTAATAGATAAAGTAAAATTTCACTCGTTGTGGTGGCTCAAGGCCAATAATACCACTTTTGTGTACGGATCGCAAAGTTGGTGGTCAAACCCTTTTTACTGTCTGGGTATCGATTGACCTTTATTTGTAATTATACGCTTTGACAATTTGTTTGCCGAGTTGGCGTCTCTAATACACCTTGTACTGAGGATCGTCCTTCGCCATTGTTAATATATTTCATTTTGATTTCTTAAAAAAATAAATAAATAAATATAATACATTGAATATTAACTTAGAATACACTTCTTCAAAATGCATGAAAATTGTTATACTAGTCTTACTATATAAAATAGAGGTTAAAAAGGTTTTACTATCACAAAATGAACGTACAAAGGAGTTTTTCCTAGGGTAAGTTGATTTCACACATTTGCACCAACATATAAAAAAAAGTTGAAAAAGGAATGTGAAATTTTAAATTGCGGTTGAAGTAGTGACTGCCATTACGATGCAAACCTCGTTATTATCGAGAAATACGGTTAAATGTTGCCACAATTATGGTTGTGATGTCGTTGTGGATACATCTAAAACTTTTATATTGCGGTTGCAGAAATAATCACCAAGAATATTCAAACGTGATCAACAAAAATAAAGGAGAATTGCAAGAAAAGATGATTTCTTGGGAATATGAAATGTGATCCAAGCATAGATTAGGACAAATTGAGTGGAAAAAAAAAGATATAAACATTTGATACCATGTTTTACCCCACTTTTTTTTTATCCAACCACAATAAAAAAAAAATGAAATAGTATAAATTTTTAAGTTCGGGGACATTTTGCACATAAGTGCAAAACTTCG
>Ga0228710_1004330_pt1 | contig 22455 bp, 12 predicted proteins | sample MedpolnodulmetaG_FD_177995 | JGI IMG/M metagenome (GOLD analysis project Ga0228710, IMG submission 177995) | Root nodule microbial communities from Medicago polymorpha collected in Santa Monica, California, United States - pink nodules | ecosystem: Host-associated > Plants > Roots > Nodule...
GGAAATGTAACAAGGATGGAGGGAAGTGTCCTTACATTCATGATCCCTCAAAAATTGCTGTCTGTACTAAGTTCCTGAATGGTTTATGTTCATCTCCAAACTGCAAATTGACTCATAAGGTTTTGTATATATATGGGGTCCAACGAATTGAATGTGGTCGCTACATTTGCTGATCTGCAAAATAAATATTGAGTTTAATTGATTTTTTGTGCAGGTTATTCCGGAGAGAATGCCTGATTGTTCATACTTTTTGCAAGGTGCATCATAGAATGTTGTTTTTCATCAAATACATAATTTGAAAATATGATTCTGACAAAAAAATTTTTTTGGCAGGCTTATGCTCAAACGAAAACTGTCCATATAGACATGTCAATGTGAACCCTAAGGCATCTATTTGTGAAGGGTTTCTTAAGGGATATTGTGCTGATGGGAATGAGGTATTAGTCAATTATAATTATTTCTTGTTGAATTACTGGATAATTTGAATTTTGGACTTGATCCTTTTTTAGCACAATGAATCAATTTTGGATTTGGTATTTCAAGAACAGGGTGTGCTTGGCACTATAAAGGTCAATCTGGAATTTTAACAAATTGTGTTTGTTTAATTACAAATGAATTATCTCTTTGGGCCGGTAACTCTTCTCTGGTTGTTCTTCTCTGGTTGTCCGATTGCCATGTTGGCAGTGTTATCTAATACTTTGTGTGTATTTTTCCGGCTAACAGTTCATTCTTCGGAGAAGTTTTGCGTTGTTCAGCTACTATCCTCCTGCTGCTTATCTACGTGCCTCCGCCTCCTTCTCCTATTGTGATCCTACACTAACCTTCGTAAATTTGTTTGTTATCAGTGTCGGAAGAAGCACAGCTGCGTCTGTCCAAGTTTTGAAGCAACGGGAACCTGTACTCAAGGAAGCAAATGCAAGCTTCACCACCCGAAAAAACAAAGCAGGGGAAAGAAAAGAAAAAGATCAGGAGATCAGAACAACGGTAGAGGGCGTTACTTTGGTTCTATTCCCGTTGAAATTTCTGAACCTGGGATGATGGTCGCTCCAAGACATCCTCAACAGAGTGAGGAACATGAAGATGAACTAACCGACTACATCAGTCTTGATGTGTATGAAGAAGCGGAAGACAGAGTTGACCAATCATTTGAGGCATCAACATTTTGTGACAATGATACTGTGGATCTTCAGTTGGATACTTCTGATGAACTCATTAAACCTATTTCTATAATAGCAAAGTTTGCTTTGCAATCTCAGTCCAGAAGCCTGCAAACTTAGGCAAGTGGAAGAGACTAAAGGCAGTTTTAAAATAGGTAATTAAGGTAATACATAGTTTTCCCCCATTTTTCTGAAAATTTTGAGCTCATTGATTTTTAGTTTCCTGTCATTGTACACAACATAGGTTATATTTCCCCACCCCTTTGATTTTTATGTAATTTACTTATACAATCGTACAAAAACATATGACAATTCACAAATAAAGAGAAAAATTACCTGCTCTAACTAGGGCAGGTTTTTTGAGAATTTCGAGCCTTCAAACTTGAGTTTCTTTTGCTATGATTTATATGCATCGAGCCAATAATATTGTGACGCGGTTTTACTTGGTTAGCTAACATATTATTGTGAGAGAAGTTTAGCAAACTTAATTTGCACGTAACATTCAAAATGATTGTTTCATTTTACTATTGTGTACGACCGGTTTACCAAGTGAGAGTCAATTTACTTATAAAGCTTTCATCTTTACATTGTATTTAGGGTTACTATTGGCTAACTTTTTTATAATCACGGACAAATTTCAGATATCTTGGTTCATATTATATTCAGGAGCTAAAATTGTTATGAATAAAGCTTCTCACAGCTAAACCTATGAAATTTATTGTCTTTGCAGTTGTGTAAAATAACTGAAAAATTATCAAATATAAAAATCGGTGCTTCCATGGCCGATTTCTGTTTGTTTGGAAGCTTTTGACAGAAAAGAATACAAAGCTGTTTGATCCTAGTTCATTCTGCCGTTAATCTAGGGCCTAAATAAACTTCTTTATGTTATCTTGAAACTTATCCCGTGTGCTTATTTGATCACAGAACTGTATTCAGGTGATTTTGGAAAAGTAATTTTGTAACCCAATTCAAGCACCTCGTTTAGATTACGTAACCCAATTTATGCAAGTTTTCAACAATAAACTCAGTTTATGGAACTTATGGGGGAACTAAATTCAAGAAAGTTACTTAAACTCAGGTTTTACTCGAACTCAATTTGCATACGCAATTCAAACTCAATTTACGGAGGTTAGTGAACTCAATTTACGTGAGTTAAATGAATTTGGATGAGTCTCTGTTTGCTCAATTTATCTATCCTTTATTTATTGTCCATTTATAAGAGAGAGATACATAAATGATAGATCAATGAAACTCATTTTAAAAAAGTGAATCTCACTAATGAGTTTATCTAACCTTCCACTTGTGTTGACAATATAGAGAGTAGATAAATATAACAAATTTGAACCCAATTAAGATAATATACAAGGTTTGTAAAACAATGCATTAGTAAACTTGTTTCACTTGTGCCTACGTTAAATCCATTATCGTATGTTTTGTAAAATTTGAGCTTTGAGACGTACATAAACTTAGATTATGCAAGCTTACATGATTTTAGTTCGCATAAACTCTAAAATTAGTATTTTAAACATGTGTATGAATTGAGTTCACGGATGATTCACAAGCAAAGCAAATAAATTAATGAAACTCATCATTTTTTTTAAGGAACATAGAAAATCATCATTGAAATTACAGAAACTCAATTACCTATCCAATAGAATATTAATGAAAGGCTTTGTGATTCAATATTTAATCTTTTATCGGAATTGGTCATATATGCATGGATTTTTTTTGAAAGAGAGTGTGTGAAGATTTAAAGTGCGGAGATAAGTAAAGTTTACCGAAAAATTGTTTTTACAAGATCAAACTTGATAGATCATATAAAAATACATTTAAAACAAATGTTAGTTTAATTAAAAAGTTTTGTTATTGGAACACTTTCTATGATAACTTCTAGGACAACCATATATTTACAAAGAAAATAAGATATTGACACAAAAATTAAAGTGTTAGAGAGAGAAAATAAAAATATCATACGAATATGAGAAAGAAAGTTGTTATGTCAAAAAACTGTTGTATAAATATTATTTCTCTTATTAATTAAAATAGAGAAATCAATTATTATTATTAAAAATGACAACCTTAGGAGGGTGTATTGGATTAAGATTTTAAAGGACAATTTTTGTTTAAAAAAGTTTTGAGGATTTTAAAATACTTTGTAGGATTTTAATGACTTTGATGATTTTAAAATACTTTGCAGGATTTAACTCATAAGATTTTAAAGGATTTGAAATGATTTTATGGATTTCAAAAGATTTCAATAGATTTTATGCATTTTAAAGACTCATTGAAAAAATGATCACAACATTCTCTTTCTCAAAATCTATTTTACTTTTTTTTTTACGGGAGGGAGAGAGAGAGGGAGGGGGAAGATAGAGGGAGAGAGAGTGAGAAGAGAGAGAGGAGGGAGATAGGGGAGGGGGGGGAGAGAGAGTGTGAGAGAGAAGGGATGAGTGAGGGAGGAGAGATAGTAAAATCTTAAAAAAAAAAAATAAGAAATCTTATGTTTTTATGAAATACTTTTTCATACTAAAATTTCACTAGAAAATCCCACAAAATCCGATTTATTAAACAATCCTTCGAAATTTACATAATTTTGAATACCACAAGAGTTTTTTTAAGTGATGATGAGTATTGATTGAATACAACAAGACTTTTTTTAAATTGAAAAGAGTTTTGATTGAATACTGTTTTTTTTTTAATTGGAAAGAGTTTTGATTAAGATAAAAAAGTATTTTAAAATAATTTAGAATCATAGTCCAATAGAATTGAAATTCTAATGCGGTCTTGTGGAACTTTGTTTTGGTTGTGATTAATTTTTTTGCTTAGGAACAGTGAAGAGGGAGGGAGGTTGAAGAAAGAGTGAAAAGAGGCGGTGGAAAATGAAAGTAACATGGAAGAACACGAAGAAGAAGAAACCTTGTTTACCCGCTTTATCACAATTCACCGAACTTCCCTTTAACCATGATTCTTCTGATGGAACAACCGTTCGTTCTACCGATTCCGACCAATCATCACAATTAGCTACGCAGTTTCAAACTCAAGGAGACAACCTTGCCATGGTATTGTTTTGTTTTTCCTTTCTTGGCAATAGAATTCTGCATATTTTTTTGTCATTGATAATACCTATTTCTATAACAAAAGGTAAAAATAAAGTTAAGTTGTTTCCGTATAACCTATAAGCTGTTTTCATAAGCTATCTTCGAGAACTTATGAAAATAAGCTGACAAAAAAAAGCTTATGTACATTTCATAAGTTGTTTTCATAAGTTCTCCCGAACAGTGTCACAATTGCTTATGACAATCGATAAATTCAAATAAGTCAATCTAAATAGACTCTTGGTTTTAAATTCAAGCCACACTCTCTGAATCCTATGTAGTCAAATAGCAGTCGACCCTTAAAACGCTATAGCAACACAGTGAGTAATGGCATACAGGATTTTAAACAGGCGGTTCGATAACAATTGCAGTCACATGGTGATCCTTGATATTACGGAGAATTTGTGTCAAATGTGGCCGATACAACCTCAATCATGGTTTGTTGTGCTTTCGGCAACATAAAAAACTGTTACTTCACACAGCCCAGTTCGCAGTCGCAAACCTTTTTTAAGAACCCTGATGGCATATTGCTACGCCGTAAGTTTAGGGAAAAATTTATACCATAGTACATTGCACATATAAAAGATAAGAAATAGAAGAATAAACAAAATTGAAGACACATTCATAACTAATAATCAAAGGTCATTGTTAACAAATTCAAACCATTATATTCTTCAAGTGTGTTTTCTGTACTTTGGATAACTTATTAATTTCATTTCTTAAAAGAAATTATCGCTTGAACAGATTCATGACAAGGGTCTTAAGTTGTTTAATGCTTGAGTTCATTTTGACAAGTGACATTTTGGTGTTAATGGCTTGCTAGTGCCGTTGTTACTTTCATTTTATTTTCGTAGATCTAACTTGGGAGTTCTTTCTTAATGTTTAAATATTTCATACACCAACATTTGGTTTTACATTAACTTCTGTTGGTTTGGATCTGATAAATTCTGTGCAGCTCTCTGAGCTATGTTCGTAGTTTTAATTTTGTTACTTAAGGAAAGCCTTAAGTAACAAAACTTTGCTTGCCATTTTCATTGATTGTTCGTACTATTAATAGTACTTAAAATCTTCTTACAAGCTTAACAGAAAGTACATGCCTTCATTCTAGTTCCTAAAATTCAGGAGAATATTCTAACTGCATAACCATATCACTACAATCAGATAACCTTATTCTAGAAGCTTTTGTAATCTTCCATCCAATTTGGCTGCTTCCTCTCACATGCTGTTGTATGCATTTCGGTACCGGGCTCTGCAGTTTCACTTGGCCCATTTGTCGTTGAGACTTCTTTATTTCTTTCGGGACCAAATTTTCCTTTGAGTCTTCCTGATTCAGGGCCCGTTTATTTTAGATTTAAAAAAAGGAAAATGCTAACCAGTGCCCTTAGGAAGCAAATATAGTAATCTTGCATTGGAACTTGTGCATTCAACTTCTTAAAAGTGATATTTTCAACTTAAAACTTTCTTTTTTTGGTTTCCTTTACCATTGCCCTAAGGGCACCAGTTAGCATAACCCTTAAAAAAAATAGATTTTTCTTTGTATTCTTAAAAATGGATTTTTTAGAAATTTACTCAAAAATAGTAGAAGTTATTTCAAACTCATTTAGCATAAGTTAAAAATGAGATTTTGGCCTTCACTAACTTAAATATTCATTGTTAAAGATTTTACATAGTAAAAATCACATATTTTTTCAGTGACATCTTTCAAAAATGATTTTTATGAAAAGCTATTTGAAATAGCTTTTTTTTAGAGATTTTTTCAAAATTTAAGTATCCAAAAAAAATTACAACAAAATGATGAAATACTTAGAATCACATTTTAAGATAAACTACTCAAACGGATTTTTCATTTGAAACTTTCCTTAAAAATTTCTTTGTTAAAAAAATTGTAGCAAATAAATATTACACTATAAAAATCTATTTTAAAAAAAGCTAAAACAAACGGGTTGTCTGGCCCATTTGCAACCTCTTAACGTCGTATCACTCTGAGCTATGTTAGCAGTTGAAATTGATTCTTTTTTAAATCGTATTGCTGTTTGATCAGTCACATTGATTAATAAGACTAGTACACAACATGTCCTTTGTCTTGTCTATAGTTTGTTTGAGTGATGTTGATTTTCCTCCTTTGTGGACTATGAACCACCACCATGAAATCGGTATGGCATCCTGCCTGTGTAATGCTGTATAAAGCACAAACACTCTATTTTGGTGTCATATGTGCTTGTTTTATGTGTATCAGATAGACATAACATACACTGATGATTCTTGTCCAACACACACTTCCGTATGTTTCTGATTTAAATTTGTATTATTAGCTCTGATATGGCATGGCACAACATTTAATAGGAAGAAAGTAAATTAGAAAATAGGCCTGTTTTAATCTTTTAAGAGAACTTTAATTCTGAAAAAAAAAGAAGCAGGACGGGTGCTTTTGTCATTTTTCAATTTCATATTTCCCAACTTCTTCATTTCAATTTGACATATAACATTATGAATGTGTTTCCCATGTCATATATGATGTGTCAGTGTCTATGCTTCATAGTTAATACCACCGTCTTTGTTGCAGGAGGGGAAGTATAGGGAAGCACTGGGTAAATGGGAAGCTGCTCTTACATTGGCACCTGATGTTCCAGCTTTGCATGAACAGAAGGCCCAAGTTTTACTAGAAATTGGAGATGCTTGGAATGCTTTAAAGGCTGCAAGTCGTGCGTCCGCGCTGCTATTTTATTCTTCTTAACTTCTTTGATTAAATTTTAATGTAGACTAAATTAAATGCTAAAAATTGAAATCAATAAACTAAGGATAACAAATGAACTGTTTCTTGAGGTGTAATTTGAATTTACTGAAGTAAGTTTGTTTTTAGTAACAAATTTAAGAAGCTAGTTTATGAACTATATATTCAGTTGTATATCTGTTTTGTGCCAATATCAGACTTTATTTGTTTGGGGTTTGGCTTCTGATGTTTGTTATAGAATTTAAATTCTTAGTAGTTTTTTACTTGGCATATGATAATTGACCGTCTCTGCATGGCAGGAGCTACTGAATTGAAACCATCATGGGCTGAGGTACGACATTCTGTTATTTGCATACCCTTTGTAAAATTGATTAGCATAATTTATGTGATTACCTCCATTGTCCATATTGATGATATATTTATGTATATAATCTTTCTAATCCATTTTTTCAATTAGTGTTAATTATAAAATAATAGCTTAGTTATGGTCTTATATGAGTGTCATTTGATGATAATTCACAAGTTCTCAAACTTCATAGAGAAATGTTGACCATATGTGTATGTGATGTTATTCATATAATTGGGTTTCCGCAACATGAATCATGACCTCTATATTTTGATATTAAATACTCTCTCCGTCCCATAATAATTGTCAAATTTCTGAAAAAGTTATCTTAAATTGAACGTCACTTTCAATTTTCAGTGTAATACTTTTTACAAATTGTGCCATTTAATTGCTACCATGTGCATTACTCACTCCTAAGTCAATATTTTCCAGTTTTCATTTACAGTCCTAGCAAGTACACCAATACTTGAAAGCGTTAATTTGGTTAAATTACCATTCTCTTTCTTTTATTATACTCTTTTCTTAATCTTCGTGAAATAAACAAGTGCGCCAATTATTGTGGCACGGAGGGAGTGCTTTGCAAACTTAATTTATCTTTAAGGAGTAGTCTAAACTAGCATAACATCTGATAGTTTAAGCATTTACCACTGTTCATACTAAATAATACTAGAGCAGTTATAGTTCATTTCTACGTCTCCCAGCGCAAGCATTTAATTCAATATTAACCCTTGCAGGCTTGGGTCACACTTGGCAGAGCGCAGCTGAATTATGGCGAGCCAGATAATGCTATTGAAAGCTTTGACAGAGCTTTAGCTCTCAAGGTCAGTCTTCATGAAGCTTGGCAGTTGGTTTTAATGTTACTCAAATTTTCTGCGACTGACTTGAATACAACTGTGCAGACGGACATGGACACTACATGTCAATCTGTCCGTTTTTATATAAAAATAAGTCAAACATTTATACAATTATTTCAAAAAGTCAGTTATTTGATTGAGTAAGGATAATAATATTATCATAGTATTGTGCATAAAATAGTTTAAATGAATGATAAAATTTAAACAAAAAATACTACATCAAAACTTTATAATGGTGTAATTGTATGTTTTCTGCTGAAGCATAAGCTGAACCTCACATGATGATCAATTTTATACTTAACACAGTTTACTGTTTTGTGGATGTGTAGCCTGATTATGAAGAAGCACAAGATGATAGGAAAACTGCATCACGTCTAATAAAGAAGAGAAAGCAACTTCACTCATCAGGATTGAGTGAAATTCAAAATCGTTATACTGTAGGTGATAAGAATGAAAGCTTATGAAGGTATATAACAAGGGATAAAGTTACCTATGCTATGTATTCCTGTGTATTATGAAATTTTTGTTTACTGTCCTGAACTTCATGGTGAAATGTTCATAATTCGTTGGAGTGTATATGTGGAATGATGGTTATGTTAATGTGATAAATATGGTACACCTATGTTCTTTTGACAATGACAGATAGATTAAGAACTAGTTACGGTATGTTTGGTTTGAGAGAAAGTGTTTTTTTTTTCTGCTGTTACTTTTAATTATAAACTTGTCATATTGTTTTTATCTGTTTGCAGTTTTTAAAGATTTCTACAGAGAAAACACTGAATTTTTTATTTATTGATTCTATTTGGATCTTTCAAAACAAGAAACAAAGTGAAAGTAAGGTGATAATTCTGTAATTAGAAGTGAAAACATAAAATAAAAAAAGAATGTATTCTCATACCAGACAGGTTCTTAATTTTTTTTGTCAAACTTATTGCTTAAAATATTTTTTGGAAGTATTGGTTTGATAAAATGAGGAAGTTTAATATGAAATTTAACTGAAAAAGTATACGAGTGATATCCAAAATGGGTTTAATATATTCAATTTTCTGAGTCAAATGAACATTAGAGCAACTCCAATAATGGAGCTATCTTTGTGTTTTTAACTCTCTTTTAAGTGGGTCTTAAGAGCATCTTCAATGCTATAACTCAATTATTGTTCTTAAGTTGGTATAAGTAAGACATATTATGCGAATTCAACTTTAAGAACAATTATCCTTTCAACTATAAAGAAATTTTTTTCAGCAGTAAAAAATGTCAAGAAGAATTCAAATAAAATGGATGATATGTTTCTTTTGCAAATAGTTTATTTAATTACTTTGAAAAAAAGATATTGTTACATTTAAAAAAAAGTAGAAATATGAATTTTTTTTTTTTAACAAGGCAAATGAGATTAACATTACCATTGATGATTCATCTCGCACAAGATGTGCAAAAGAGAATCATCCAAAAATAATACAAAGTTTAGTCAAGGTGCATAAAACAGCAGATACCGAAATAAAGAACCAGAAGAAACAAGAAAGTTACAAACTAACACCCATACAAGATAAATGGTGTCTCCACCAGTCATGATAGCTAAAGACAAAAGTAATAGCATTTGCCCTCAACCAATTAAAAGGTAACAGTTTAACCTTTTATGCTAAAATTTGTGGAGCTGCAACCGTCTGAAGAAAAATGCGATGATTTTTTTCCTTCCAAATAATCCAAACACAAGCCATCCAGATTATTCGAAAGAACATGAATGAAGAATGTGGTAGACCCGCCATATGCCCAAACTGAAAAAAATGAAACTTACCCTCTGCTGGAGTAACAAAAGATAAATACAGCCACTGCAAGACCGCAAATCACATGATGCCAAAGGTATCGCAGCTGAAGATAAGGTGATCCGCTGTCTCCACTGATCCACACCCACCCACACATAGATTATCGTCATTGTGTAGGATATGACACCGAACTAAATTGTCTTTGGTCGGAAGCCTATTGCGAAAGAGTCTCAAAGCAAACAATGACACCTTTAACGGAATCTGCTTGTGTCACACATCCACGAACAACCCCTGGTCAGGAAGTGCATCCACCGCCATGAGATAACGATAAGTCCCTTTAACGGAGTAACCATTAATGGGATCTAGCAGCCACCTCCACCTGTCAGATATCTAATCCGGCAAAACAATATCATGTAGAAAAGTGGCACACTCCGAAACACTCTCCTTCTCCCAGGCTAAAATGCGCCTTCTCCACTCCCACGCGGCACCCCCCACCTCCCACCCTCTCCTAGCCATCTCCTCCACCGTTACCCACCTATCTAAAGCCAAATAAAAAAGGCGAGGGAGTTTGAGTAGTAAGGGAATTCCGCGCACCCAATTGTCCGACCAAAAATAAGTACTCCTACCAACCTACGAACGTTGTCCTCAAACCAACTCCCCACAGCACCGCGCACACCCTGCATCATCCGTCACCACACAATACAATCCCTCCCTCCATCCTTCAATCGGCCTCCATCCTTCAATTGTCTTTGAAATATATTTTGATTCTTTTTTATATTTGCGCCCTCCTAAAAATTCATCTAGCTTCACCTATGCAACAAAGTGTCATTCAAATGATTCAACAAGTTCGATCAATCTCACCTGTCCATGATCATCTTGTATCTGGCTCCTCTAAAGTGGGTAATATCAAGTATCAACCGTTAATTAACAAATAAAACATAGATATTATATGTACATCCTAAAAAATCGTGACTTTGTTAGGATCGATTAATTTACATAATAACAAATCATGAGTTTCTTATAATAACAACCCTTGATTTTTTTCAATTTACAATTGCCCAATCATCTTAAACCTCTTTTTCTCCATCTTCTTTCACATGCTATAACTATTTCGGATTCAAATCAAATCTTCACCGTTTTGGTGGTAAACCTAATTAACCTCTAAATTTTCAATAAATCCACACAATTACCTACTTTAGACCGAAATCATATCTTCCCCCAATATAACTTTTTTGTTACCATACAAAACAAACACACATAGAGCCAAAACAAACACCAGCATTGCAGCAGTAAATGCAACTCAACATCTCAGGTCGCAGGAAAGTACAACAACAACAACAATTTACCTTCTGTTTTTTTTGTTTTATCTTATCACTAAAATTTAGGAATTACCGAGAAAAGTAAAAACTAGGTTTCAGTTTCACAGATCCTATTTGTCACTTTCACGTGCTTACACCGCACGCCCCATACTTCATAATTACCTCATCACTTGTACGACAACATTAAACCAACCAAACAACCAAAAAAAATATAAAAATAGATCCATTTTCATATCTCTCTCTCTCTCTCTCTCTCTCTCTCTCTCTCTCTCTCTATGTTATCAATGGTGAAGTCTTTGGATATTCTGAAAACACCTTCTTCTGTCAAAATCATCACTCTCACAATCTTCTCTTTAACCTTTCTCATCTTCCTCTTCACTCGCTATTCATCTTCAACCACCACCATCTCTTCCCTCACCTTCTCCTCTTCTGAGGGTCAACAACCACCACCACCACCACCACTTCCTCCTCCTCCTCCTCTTCAACCAACTCCAAAACCCTTCCGTATACCACCCTCACCGCCACAAGAAAGAATTGGTCTAATAGACGAAAATGGCGTCATGACAGACAATTTCACAGTCAGCAACAACGATGACGATGAGACATTGTTAAACTGGAACTTGAACATTACCAACAACAATAGTGATTCGGATTTTGTGGTGGAGGAGGTGAAGAAAGTGAAGAAGTATAAGATTTGTAAGGATGTGAGAATGGTGGATTATATACCTTGTTTGGATAATTTTGAAGAGATTGTCAAGTTTAATGGAAGTGAAAGAGGGGAGAAATATGAACGACATTGTCCGAAACAAGACAAGGGTTTGAATTGTGTTGTTCCTAGGCCTAAGGGTTACAGGAAGCCGATTCTTTGGCCCAAGAGTAGAGATGAGGTGAGGTACTACTACTTTTCGGGTTTTTGAATTTCTAAGTTTTGTTTCATTCTGTAAGGATGATAATGTTTGTTTTTTGTTTTGAGTGAATCGTCTATTTAGTCTCTGAAATTGTTGACAATTTAGTTCGAGGAGAGGGGATAGAAAAGGTAAGAAGTGTGATAGGTGCAGAATATGATGGCATAGTGAACTTGCTGCATTTTGATTTTAACAAACTTATAAAATTTAGATTAGTATAAGCATTTTCACATTAAAATTGCTGAATGTGACACTTTTCAATTGGTTCAGACTTCGGACTAGGAAGAAAGGGTTCGCTAACTTATGTACAATGACAGATTTGGTTCAGTAATGTACCCCATACACGTCTGGTTGAAGACAAAGGTGGCCAGAATTGGATATCAAGAAAGAAGGATAAATTTGTTTTTCCAGGAGGTGGAACACAGTTTATACATGGCGCAGATAAATACCTCGATCAGATTTCCGAGGTTAGTCTCTTACTCGTTTTTGTTACGATCTACCATCAAATTTGTCTACACTCTGAATGTGTCCTTGACTTGAGAGCGAGAGAGCAATCCCCGTCCATTGTGTTAGATTTTTAGATTGAGTTAGAGCTTATCTAAATTCTGAGGTGTTTTCTGAATTTGAATGTGTAGATGGTTCCTGACATTGCATTTGGTTACAACACAAGAGTTGCTTTAGACATCGGCTGTGGAGTGGCAAGTTTTGGTGCATTTTTGATGCAACGTAATGTGACTACTCTCTCAATAGCACCAAAAGATGTTCACGAAAACCAGATTCAGTTTGCCCTTGAGCGTGGTGTGCCTGCCCTAGTCGCAGTATTTGCTACACATCGTTTGTTGTTCCCAAGCCAGGCATTTGACCTCATCCATTGTTCAAGATGCAGAATTAACTGGACTCGTGATGGTACTTCTTCTCTCTGTTTAAACTTTTTATCACTCATTTCAATTGACTTTGTCCATAGCTTTTCTATAGATTTTTATTTCGTGGATCCATTCTCGATGGCCTAGTATAATGATTAATCAGTTTGTTGTTATTTGAGATGACAACATTATTTTAGATTTTTCTGTATCTTAACACGAAGAGTTTAAGAAAACATGGATAAAACCGCAATCGTAATTATTTTTGATGATTTTAGTTCTTTGTACTGATATCCTGTTTTCATATGGCTTTGATAAAGATGGAATTTTGCTTCTCGAGGCCAACAGGCTTCTGAGGGCAGGTCGCTACTTTGTATGGGCCGCACAGCCTGTATACAAACATGAAGATAGTCTTCAGGAGCAATGGAAAGGTAGCTCACCATATATCTTTCATATCAAATCACTTAAATCTTGATATAGTGAGATATCAGCTCTGAACATGATTTTTGCATTTATAACTTAACAGAAATGGAGAACCTGACAGCTCGCATGTGTTGGGAGCTTGTACGGAAAGAGGGTTATATTGCTATATGGCGGAAACCTATGAACAACAGCTGCTACCTTAGTCGTGACATTTCTGTGCATCCTCCATTATGTGAGTCCAATGATGATCCGGACGATGTTTGGTATGACCCCTTACATATTTTCAATTCACCTACATTAATTACCTATATTTCATTTGTGGTGATCATGACTGTTTGAACTGGAACACAGTGACTAAGAGTCAAAGATGTTAGAGTTTGATTGTTGTCCCAACCAAATATTAATTTTCCTTAAAAGTTTTAGTTAAAATGTTGTTGTGATTTTGGCCTTTTATATGGAACCATCATATAGTAGTTTGGCTTGTCAATCACACTTTTGTGCATTGCCTATAGAGGCCTGCATTTCATCACTAGTGCATCACTATTCTTTCTTTTGAATTTCTCTTTCCAATTTTATGCAATGCTATTCACATCTTGAGCAATTAACTTAACAAGCCTTTTATGTTTAGAATTATGTCAACTAAACAAATATGAAATTTTTAATAACTATGAAACGTTTTGCAGGTATGTTGGTCTAAAGGCATGCATAACTCAATTACCTGATAATGGATATGGAGCGAATGTTACTAACTGGCCTTCACGCCTCCATCAACCACCAGAAAGGCTTCAAAGCATCAAAATAGATGCTTCTATATCCAGACAGGAGCTCGTTAGGGCTGAATCAAAATATTGGAATGAAATAATAGATAGTTATGTGCGAGCTTTCCGTTGGAAGGAGTACAACCTAAGAAATGTAATGGACATGAGAGCAGGATTTGGAGGGTATGGTAGTGCGCTTTTCCTTGATTTGGTTTTTATTTTTGATTCCGTAGTCTGTTATCAGATATAAAATGATTCTGGAACATTCATTGGCTAAACTTTATTGAACTCCGGATGACCAGAGGCCCTTCCCCTGGGAACAAGAGTGTTAAGCCCAAAAATAAAAAGAATGATTGTCTAACCTTTACAGTTTTCTGTGTTGTATTATGAGGTAACTTCCCTTTTGACAATGGCAGGTTTGCTGCAGCAATGCATGATCTCCAGATTGACTGTTGGGTTATGAATGTAGTTCCTGTTAGTGGATTCAATACCTTGCCTGTTCTATATGACCGAGGGTTAATAGGTGTTATGCATGATTGGTAAGAGAAATTTGCTTATGTTTTATGCAATTTATTTTTATTCGGATTTGATGTGATTGGTAATTTTTCATCAAAAAAAGTACAATTATCTAAGCTAGCATATTGGCATGTGAAATTTCAAGGGTCTTATTTGGTTTCTTGTGTAAGAACCCTCAAGTGCTGCAATATTCTGGATTATTGTATTTAAAAATCACATGGAAAGCAAGCCTTGACTTATATTTACTGCTCATTTACATCATTTTAAGCTTTGTAATAAATTAACAATGAACAGGTTCTGGGATTGATACCATACTCTTTACTGTTATCAGTGTTGTTAAATATTGGCCATGCGGATATCGACGGTGGGTTTTTGGCTCTCCACCACGGTCAATTTCCACCGATATGGGGGGATTTTGGCTCTCCCCCATGGTCTGCCATGGACAACACTGATTGTTATTTGCAAATATATATATTTTTGAGAGATCTGCAAAATATATCATATGTGCTATATGATTCTTCATGATTGATTTTCAGTTTATCAAGTTTATGTGATTAATATTGGTGTATGACCATAAACTTTAGTAATTGAAAGAGATTACCTACTTTTAGGTGGTACTTACTTTATCTATTTATTTTCCTTCAGAAAATAGATGCTAAATATTTCTATGTTTTTGTTTCCCCTGAATAACTAGATGTAGTGAATTTATCGTGACGCTGAACTTTTTTTTTACCTTGACAGGTGTGAGCCATTTGATTCATACCCAAGAACATATGATCTGCTGCATGCAGCAGGTCTCTTCTCTGTTGAAAAAAAGAGGTTAATCATAATTCTAACATACAAGCTTTACATTTCTCTATCGTCACATGAAGTTCCATGTTTGACAAATTATTATAATTTAATTTTCAGGAAAAAGTGTAATATTTCAACCATCATGCTCGAGATGGATAGGATGCTAAGACCAGGTGGTTATGTATATATACGTGATGCTGTACGTGTTGTTAGTGAACTTGAAGAAATTGCGAAAGCAATGGGATGGGTGACTACCCGGGATGATGTAGGAGAGGGTCCATATGCAAGCTGGAAAATATTAAGGTGTGAGAAACGCTTCTGAAGTCAATGTAACATGGTTTAATTGGCAAGGATTCGGCTCATATCATACAAGAATATCATTTTGAATGTGACTGGTCTACCTTGGTTATCTCCCGAGACTCAACTCACCTAAACTATAGTTCAATTGTATGAATAGCGTAGAGATTCATATACTGGTTCACGCAAACAGAAAATGGTGATCTCCCTAAAATGCCAGAAAGGTGAAGAGTTAGCTCCATACTTCGTACCAATGTTGAATCCCCACTAATGGGTTTACCAGAAGAGCTTACTGTGTATCTATTGACAGTTTAATTTTTTTACATCGATATCCAATCAAATTTTATTACTTAGAGATGTAATATATTTTTTAAAGTGTCTATACAAATATTTATATGGTGAAATGCAATTAAATGTATGTGTACAATCATTTTACATTGTCAGAGCATACAAATTAGATTCTTCTTAAAAATACACAATTCTGTTAATTTGTTTGCTTATTTTTCTCAGCTGTGCTACCTGAGATACTAAGATAACAATTTTGTTTATTGGAGTCTTTCATGTGATGTAAGCTTGGGATAGAAATTATGATAGATGACAAAGTTGTGGAAAATTTGGCATTGATTATTGGTACAAGGAAAGAAAGCTTGATCACCTCTTGTACTGCTGAGTATGGACTGTATAAATTTAATTATCCTTCCCTTCCCTTTTTCCAGCTGGGGGGTTTGCAAAGTTATTTTGGATACATGTTTGGTGAATGTTTGAAACCATATGCAGATACTTTTGACCATTACTCAAATTTATTATTAGGGTTTGAACCAGCAAAATTGCTCTTCTCCCATCCAAAATTGCTCACTTCCATACAAACTGACAAAAATACCCCTCACGTGACTTAAGTTACGTTCAACGTGAGTTAACTCACGTTGGTGACAAACCATCCATTATGCAACTATTCTTTCATTGCAAGACAAAATTTGCTTTATTTTTTTGGACATATGTGCTGAGGATAAGATGATAGAACAGTTAGGCCACAACTTTTAGACATCTGTTGAGGACAAAACCATGCATTAATGTTTTAAACCATATTATCTTATCATCATAGAAATAAAAGTGTAAGTGCCCTTATCTTATCATCATAGATGATATGATAATATGGTTTAAAAATTTAATGCATTGTTTTATCCTCAACACAAATGTCTAAAAATTGTGGCCTAACTGTTCTATCATCTTGTCCTCAACACAAATGTCCACAAAAGAAAGCAAATTTTGTCTTGCAATGAAAGAATAGTTGCATAATGCATGGTTTGTCACCAACGTGAGTTAACTCACGTTGCTTATATCGAACGCGAGTTAACTCACATGAAAATATTTTGGTAAGTTCATGTGGATGTGTGAAAATTTGTATGGGAGAAGAGCAATTTTATTGAACTAGTAACCAAATAATTTTTCTCACTTTTCAATTTCCATATCTTGTATGAAAAATTGTAGATCCTAACGGCAACAATATGCAACGACTGACTAATCAATTCAAACCTACTCAAATTATTAATATACAATAGGTGAAAATGGGTGAAAGAAAAGTCCAACCATGACTTCCAAAAAAAAAGTCCAACCATAAAATTATTTCATTAATATACAATTTGTTTTTGTTGTAAATCATGACATGATTTGTAGTGGAAATGGAATCTTGTGTTTGAAACTAAGAATCCTTCTTTCCCTTGTTTTTTGGAATCTTTCTTTGATCCTCCATTACAAGTTATATAATTATTTTATCATTACAAAACATGCACAAAAAGGACAATACTTTAGACTTAGGTATAATGCTTCCTTGCACTTGCTTATAGTCACAATTCAAAGATAGTGGTCTCATAAACTTTCTATCATTATTGTTATGCACTAAACCAAAAGCATTCATCACATTTTGACCCTAATTAAGTATGTGTGGTGAAGGCCCTCCATTTCCAAGCTACCATGATACTCATCGGCAAACTACCACTTTTTAGTAAAGGAATCTCTTCCCGCACACCTAAACAAGATTATTAGTTCCTAGCTTGCATAAGTTAGGTTATTTTGGACATCTAACGACTTTTTAGTACAGATGACTTTCACACAAGTTTTTTCTTTCGCTTTTTAATACGAGTTCTCTCTAGTGGAGACAATCTTATTTGAGACCTGTTTGACATGAGTATCTTTTTCTATTGAAATTCAAATTTTAGTTTGTTACATTGTAAAATCTCTTATGTTAGATCGAACTACGGTTGATAGTTCATTTGTTTCTTCTCAATTGCCTTCTTATAAGTCATTTACATTAACTAAATAAATCAATAAATTTTGGTGTTTTTGTTAACATTATTAGTCCTTTGGCAATTAAATTCTTGATAGTTCGTTTTTGCTTGCAGCAATTTTATCTATGCAATGAACATATTTACTCTAAAAAACAAACAATTAATAATAAATAGACCAATAGTTGTTTTTCTACTAAAAAAATAACTAATTGGTGTTTATGTACGCAAACTGTAAATTATTTACAAATGAGTGGGGGCATTTTTTTATTTTTTTTTACAAATGAGTCCCTATATTCATTGATTATCTCCCATCATTTTATATCTCCTTTCCATTTTATCACGTGCATGAAACTTTAGGTAGTTACAACATGCTTGAATCTAATATTTCTATATGAGACTCACAATCCTTTTTATAAGTCGTCCAAATAATTTTGTGATAGGAGAGGGTCATTATCAAGATTTATTGGCTTTAAGCAACATAACATATAATTTCCTTGGCCCTTGCAAATTTGAGTTGATGGAGCACATGGCTCAATGAATCATCAATACATATAGCATTTGAAATATGGTTCAGTGGTGTGCTTTGGATGGTTTAACATCAACCTGATTTTCATTTTACACTTTCAATGGTTTATATTTGTCTAGTGGCCCCCCCTACCCCAAGCACTTCTTTCATTTTTAGTAACATTTTTCCATTTCATAATCAATCAATAACTAGCTTCTAGGAATCTTCCACATTCACCGATTATTTAATAAAAAGTTAAGTCACATAATAAGAAACTCAGCTCATAAAAGTTGAGGTGGGTATTGGATTTACAGAAAGTATGATAACAAGTATGGACACTTGTGTTAAGTATAGACTAAAATTTCGTTATCTTTAAGGGAGAAAATATTGTGATGTATCAAATGTCAATTAAATCTCAACATTGGATAAAATATTGGAGGTTGAAGAACAAATAAGTGAAAAATAAATTCATATACTTAAGTTTTGGATGAAGGTTTAACATCATTATCACTTGTGTGATTGTTCTTTCTGCAATATGTCGGTTCACACCATTGCACTACTAGAAAATGCAAAATTAGCGAGGGAAATTAGTGACGGAAAAAATGAAATTCCTCACAAATTCCTTACTCGCAAAATTTAGTGACGGAATTAGAGAGGGATTTCACGTTTTCCCTCACTAAATATCCCTCACTAATTTTTGTTTTTTTAGTAGTGTTGTTAGCTCCCCCATAAGTCCCAATGATGATATCATATCCGCTTCAACATTTTTTGGGGAGCGGAAGTGGTATGTGGTGGTGGATAGCGGACATGGAGAGTATCATACTTAATGGAGAGATGTTAATGTGTTAAGTGTGAGTTAAAATAACACATTAAATGCAATAGTAGATGCTGAGCAACATATAAGTGAGATGACTCGTATATTTAATATCTTAAGATTTTAGGTGAAGTTGTGATGTCAATCTCACTTGTGTGATTGCTTTTAGCCTAATGTTATGATATAATCTAATAAAGGTTCCCATGAAAATCTCAACATTATGACGATTTGTTTTGTTAGTTTTTTGGTGTCATTTGTTTAATTTTGTATCTTAAATTTTAGTTTTGAGATGTCATTCGCTTTCAAGCAATTTTTTATTCAACCTCCATTATTTTAAATTCTTTCACTTTTGGTCTTTGATCCGATTTTACAATGGAAAAATATAGACATGTTCTGTTACATTGATAAAATACATGTTTATTAGACATTTTAAATTGATGTGATTTTTTTTAATGAATCTATTATTTTGGTATCATAATTACCCAGTAATTTCCAACTCCTTCCACAAATTCATATAATTTACCAGGAACTCATTTTATTCCCTATACTCTCTCAAATAAAGCACACGCTCCTTAGTTTTTCCCTTATCATTTGTCTCATGTACGAATTTCTTTTTCTAATTTACTTTATCTTTTCTCTTGAAACAAAGGAACAAACTCATTTTATTCCCTATACTCTCACAAATAAAGCACACACTCCTTAGTTTTCCCCTTATTATTTGTCTCGTGTACAAATTTCTTTTTCACCTTATTTATTTTTCTAATTTACTTTATATTTTCTCTTGAAACAAAGGAACAAACTCATTTTATTCCCTGTACTCTCACAAATAAAGGACACACTCTTTAGTTTTCCCCTTATCATTTGTCTCGTGTACAATTTTTTTTTTCACCTTATTTATTTTTCTAAGGCTAAAATATGGTACTCGTCCATGCAAATATGCCTCATTTAAGTTTTGGTCCCTGTAAAAAAAAAATTGTTTTTGGTCCCTGCAAAATTTTTTGTTTTTTAAAATAGTTCCTCCAGGGACTATTTTCAGAAACAAAATTTTTTGTAGAGACCTGTTTAAAAAAACAAAATAGTTTGCAGGGACCAAAAACTAGAAAATGGGTCCAGTCATCATGTGCCACGTATGCAAATCATCACAAAAATGGGGTCAGGGACTATTTTAAAAAACAAAAATTTTTGCAGGGACCAAAAACAATTTTTTTTTTACAGGGACCAAAACTTAAACAAGGCATATTTGCAGGGACGAGTGCAATATTTAAGACTTTTTCTAATTTACTTTATCTTTTCTCTTGAAACAAAGGAACAAAGACATTCCTCTATGAAACTGCCACCAACCTTTTTTTTTTACCTTGTTGTGCCTTTGAAGGTATTTGATTATCTCATCATATCACATATACAGATAGTCTCACACTTGAGGGAAAGACGTTAATGTGTCATTTAAACTTCTACATTATATTTAAGAGTAGATATTGAGCAACATATAACTGAAATGACAAGTATACCCAATGTCTTAAGGTTTTGAATTTAGATGTGGTGTGAATTTCACGTGTGAGGTTTCTCTTGATCAAATGTGATGATCAACCCTATTATAGGCACTCTAAGAACTATGAGCATCATGATTAATTAATTGTTTTGTTAGTTTTTAAATTTCATTTGCTTAATTTTTTTATATATTAAATATACGTTTTTGGATGTCATTTACTTTCATGAAAATATTTTTATCCAACCTCTATTCTATAAAATCCCTTCACTTTTGTTTGTTGGTGGGATCTAACAATGGAAAAATGCATGTGTTTTGCTGAGTGAAAGCGACATAAAATTATCAATAACTCGCTCTATTTTCAATACTTCCATGGACGAACACTCACTACTTTTTTTGTTATCATTTCTCTCATTTTCAAATTACATTTTCTCATTCTTTCTTTTTATAATTTCATTTCTTTCTTTTAGTGAAAGTTAAAATCATAAACATCTCTCCATGAAATTACCAACAATCTACATTTGTAACATGTTATGCTTTCGTCTGACCTTATTTGGTTATGCCAATAGTTCACAGATGCAAAAAGTCTCACATTTAAGGAAGTTATGTTAATGTGCCAATTGTGATTTATAGTTCCACATTAGATGCAATAGTAGATGTTGAGACACATATAAATGAGATGACCAATATAAGAGTAGATGTTTAATTTTTATATTAAATTTTAATTTTTGGTTTTTGTTCGCTTTCATGCAATTTTTTTAATCAATCCCTGTTATTTAAAATTTCTTCACTTTGTGTCTTTGATGAGATTTAACCATAGAAAAACTCTAATGTGTTATGCTGAATTAACAAAACATGTGCTTATTAGAATTTCTTAAATGTTATTGTGTTTTTTAACTAAGTCTAATTTTTTGGGAAATTAATCACTCAAAAATCTCCAACTCCTTCGACTCACTTTATTCTTTATAACCTCATGGACAAAACACAATTTTTTTACCGGTATCATTTATCTCAATCTCAAATTTCTTTTTCATCTTATTTCTTTTTCGAATTTTCTTTCTCTCTTCTCGTAAAAGAAAGGAACAAAAATTTTCCTCCATTAAATCACCACAAACCCACCTTTTTGATCTTGTTGTACCTCTGTTTGACCTTATTTTACTATGTTACATAATTACAGACACAAAGAGTCTCACACTTGGGGAGAAATGTTAGTATGTCAAATATGAGTTAAAGCTCTACAATTGATGGAATAGTAGATGGTGAATAACATACACATGAGATGACCCATATATATGTACCTAGATATTTTGAATGAAGATGTAATATTAATCTCACTTACGTGGTTTCTTATATAGTCTAATATGATGATACAACCAATGTAAGCTTCATGAAAACTTTAAAATTGACAAATAAGTATTTACATATTTACTATAAAGAAAACAATCAATTAGTAATAGACTAATAGGTGTTTTTCTAAAAAAAAAAAAGAAGAAAGAAGCCTAATAGGTGTGTTTGTTGTGTACGAAAACATTAAACTATTTACAAATGATTT
>Ga0228710_1004333_pt1 | contig 22447 bp, 22 predicted proteins | sample MedpolnodulmetaG_FD_177995 | JGI IMG/M metagenome (GOLD analysis project Ga0228710, IMG submission 177995) | Root nodule microbial communities from Medicago polymorpha collected in Santa Monica, California, United States - pink nodules | ecosystem: Host-associated > Plants > Roots > Nodule...
TCTTTGTCTCCCCCCCCCCCCCCCCCCCCCCCGCTCTCTCTCTCTCTCTATATATATATATATATATATATATATATGTATATATCCTTACACTATTGATTCTTTTGGACCCTAGATCTCTGGATGGTGGTTTTGAATAGCCTTTGAGTGTAGGATCTTTACCATCAGTTTTCTTCTTAGACAAATGGGTTTATACATACAAAGATACACTAACTCTCAATTTAGTAAGTGGAGTGGATCTATTATGTAATTTATGGTGAAATGTGTGTGTACTTGAACCAATGCTCTTGAGGGATAGTTGTGAAAATATAGTGAGAAGATATCATCAGACCTAAATGACCAAGATGGTCCAAGGGGTCATTATTCCAGTGTGGTCAAGAGATGTGTCCAAGTCACGGTCCTTCTAAACCTATGAGGAAGGAAGTTAAGACTTAGACATGGTTTCGACCTTGGCCCGGACTGGAACAACTGTTAGTTTCCTTTTCGGTCCTTAGGCCAATTGCTTTGACTTTCTGTTTATCTCTATTGTTTTGAGTTGGGTTTTCTGGTAGACTAGGAAATGATACACTACCTGTCAAAGCTAAGGCTTTGGACAATTTTCCAATTTTATTCTCGCTTAACTTATATGATACATGCAATCCTTGATGAGCAGTGTTGGTTGAAATCATGAAGTTTTTCGCCATGTTGATGAAAGCATAAACACTTGATATAAAAATATTAGTCTTTGCCGTATAATTTTTCATCAAAGCTTCAAGAAATGGATCCAGTGCAGGGATAGCTAGAAAATCAGGAGGATGAGTAAGTCTTGCCAGTTGAGAGTTGGCAGGCTTTTGACCATTCCATGAGAAGTTAAGGTGATCCTTTCATCACGAATACCATGATTGGTTAATTCCCCGCATAGTTAACAAACATTTGAGTATGTAAGACTTGGTTTGGTATCTATGAATGACAATCTTTGGTTTGGTTATTTTGAATGCCTAATTTTTGCCTGATTTAAACATCTCATTTCATTTCAAAAGGTTAGAACATCTCATTTATATCAATAACAAAATAAAATCCAAATTTTGTATCAACAACAAATCAAGCAACATATTAAATTCCACGTCTAATTTCATTAACTTTAACGTCATGAATTACATCAATTTCAACACATTACAAAAACTAAAGTTCATAAACAACAGACATATTATATCATATTACATAAGTCAGTTCATAAATATCTCAAATACATTACATCACTATCGACTATTAATGATCAAACCTATTGTTGTTATAACACAAATCATAGCTAACAACAACATTCTTCAACATAAACATTGTTGATTTTTATTTTTCTTAATCTTGGTAAGTTTACCTATAATTCTTATAGTTTTCATATATTTCTTACCACATTACGTCCCAACACTCTGCGTTTGTGCTTTTTTATGTGAACGTCATTTGAAGAAATAGTACACAACTTCATTGTCCTTAGACTAAATGCAAAAGGAATAAACACATATTTAGTCACCAACACAGAAGTTTATCATTCATAAAATCAAAATATAACGACTTTCTATCCAGTCTCGACATCCCAATTTTTTTTATATCTATTTGTCCCCATTTTTATGACTGTGCGAAGAACATATTGCTCTTCACAACAACAATTTGGAATCGCTTCATCCTCGCGTCTACCACTTGAAACTAAAGACCCATAGATATAGTTATGTTGAAAGAATTGGAGTGAAGAAGGTAATGTATTACGAGAATATGAGTTCCGAGATTTGAGTTTGGGGAACAATAGAGTTAGAGTTTTCAATCTGGAGAAAAATGAGTGATGGAATGAAGGTGACAAAGTTATAACATGCTCAAATGACAAAATGATGTGTTTAGTGTAGTACCGGAGCCAGGCATTTTGAACAGCGGAGGCACCACATACATAATTTATAGCATTAAAAACACAACTCATTTCATTTTTTAAAGCAGAAATATACATCACAGTTGTTCTATATGATTTGTCGTTTTTTCAGAAATTTTGAATGATTTTCTCATTTTCAATATTAATAAAAACATTCCTCTCTATATAAGTAATTGAACAATCATTTAACCACTGATCTCCGATGCGAATTAAACTTACGAGAGACATCTCCGAATCTTGTAAATGGAAAATTAATCTCTTTTGATTGACCTCAACACAGTATCACTAGGAAGCATTTCTAAAAATCTTTTTTCAAAGGTAGAATCAATTTTATACTTACACATTCATCAACTGCTAGAGGATTAGAAGTTGATGATTGGTCTGAACTTGTTTTTTTTTTTATTTGAAAATTTCTCCATTGTTTACTGCTAGAAATAAAATAAAAATGACACAATCATAATTTTTACAAAAATCCAACACATTAAACTTAACAACTTTTCCCCTTTTATTATTTTCCCATTTCACTTTGAACTTAACAGCAGAGCCATTACTTAAATAAAAAAATGTTATTAATTCAATATCAGAACATTGAAACAAAGTCTCGACCATAAAAGAAAAGAAAAAATTAAAACAAAAAGTTCGATAACGCAAAAGTTGATGAGTGAAATTAGAATGTAGAAAAAATTGCACAAAATAATGCATAACCAAAGCAAATGTGATGTGTTTTGAAAGATAGAGGGCCGGTTGCATGATTGTTCTTTTTTTTTTTTTTGTGGTGATCGGAGTTTGAACCCCGGACCTTGCATATATTACGTATTGTCCCAACCAACTGAGCTTTTGTTTTAGTAGTGGGTGGTGTGGGGCGGGGTTCGACTATCAATATATGCATAGTATTAACTATTAAGGTTAATGAACATGTTAGTGTTTTTGTAATATAGCTTTGTTAAAAGGGTAACAATGTAAACCTTTACAAATATAAATGGCCAATTTAGAATATAAAAAACCGTAAAGGATCAACGTGGTTCAAACTTAAAATTTAAAGGACCTCGTGATGCACTCGACATAAATTATTCTTTATCAATTTTTTAGACACATATTACTGGTTATAATTTAGTAAATAATATTACACTTAAAATGTTCACATAACTCAATTGAAATGTCAATATTGTTGAATTAGAGACATTCATATAAATTTTAACACGAGACTTTAGATGTTCGAGATGTTTAAACGTGAGTTTAAGGAATCAATACCATCTTCATTTTCTCCATTATGTTTAAAGAATATAAATACAATAATAATAATGTGACATATTCATTATTTTTCTATCTTAGAAAAAAAAATCTGATGAAATCTAGAGCATTAATATTGCAAATCCGCTGGTATAAATATTGCAGTTACTTTTATTTTGTCATATTTGTTGATAATACCACATTGCTATATGCTATTAAATGTTGCAAAATTGTTTACAAATTCATTATTTTCTTTTCTTTTCAATTTTTAATCATTTGAACAACTTGTAATAATCTATGTATTTGTCTGATTTATTTTTTGTAGTGGCCAGAGTTTGAACCATGTACTTTGCATATATTATGCATTGTCCACATTAACTGAGCTGAGCTCACGAGGAAATGTATTTGTCTGATTTAAATGAATGGATATATTTTTAGTAAAAATAAAAAAGAAAAAAAAGAATTATTTCACAAACTCACCGTAAACCCAAAATAAAAATAAAACAGCGGTGTAGTTAGGTTAGTTGCTGGGCGAGGTTGTGTAGTTGTAAAGTGTAGAGACAGTAAGGTTAAGTTTTGAAGTTACTTGACTTCGATCTTCAGAACTACGCCTACGCCTACGCCTACGCCTACGCCTACGCCTCTCTTCTAAACCCTTTTTCTGTCTCTCCGGAAGAAGACTATGGCCACGGCGGTAGAGCCAATTCCAAACGGCACTCTCCAATCAGAAACATTTGATACAATCTTTGATGCCTCCGCAAACCCTACGGAGGTGGAATCTGAATCCGCAGGGAAGAGATGGCCAGGTTGGCCAGGTCACTGTGTTTTCCGGCTAATTGTTCCTGTTCTTAAAGTTGGCATCATCATAGGTCGTAAAGGGGAATTGATCAAGAAGACTTGCGAAGAGACTCATGCTCGCATTCGTGTTCTTGATGCTCCAGTTGGTACACCTGATCGAATTGTGAGTTTTCTTTCTTTTCATTATCATCTTTCTAGTGTTTCATTTTCTTCTTTTACGTTCCTTTAAAGCTTATGTTATTGCTGGTTTTGTATTTTGATTTTACTCAATTTAATTTTTTTTTTTTTTTAAAACTTCGCTATTATTAAAGAATATTTTGCTTGTAGGTGTAGTGGAGTTTCTCTATTGGATTTATATGACTTGATGCTTTATGGACACTAGTTGAATTTTGTAATATATGGTTTGCAACTTTCATCATTTAATGTTTGCACTTTGATTAGATGATGATATTGTTTTTTATTTGTGTATATTTTGATTTTAGGTGCTTATATCGGGAAAAGAGGATTTGGAGGCACCACTTTCTCCTGCAATGGATGCTATTCTAAGGATTTTTAAACGTGTATCCGGATTATCCGAAATGAACGACAATAATACAACATCAGGAGCTGTAGCGGTTGCATTATGTTCCATCCGTTTATTGGTGGCGTCAACGCAAGCTATCAATTTGATAGGAAAACAAGGCTCGTCAATTAAAGCTATACAGGAAAATACGGGTGCTGTTATTAGAGTTTTGTCGGGAGGTATGCTTGCCGCCTTTGTTCCCTCTACTTCTTGATTAGCAGCTATATTTTTTTGTTCATATTGACTAATGTTTCAACAAGTGTTCTGAAATATATCTTTTAACTACTGGTATTTGACTTAATTGGATTTATTTGGAATATAATTGAAATAAGGGAGCTTTTTGTCTTCCTGTTGCTGTACCCAGTATGGATGTTTCAAAAATAGGCTGAGTGCTTATGTGTGTGGATGTTTTGCCTCGCTAAATGGAGCTTTGAGTGGCTATTTTTGAACATTAGTGATGTTAGTTGTGTAAGACAAAATGCCTGCCTACCATTACAATTAGACATGTTTATCATACTAATATATTATACATTTCATTAGATTCTCTCTCCCTCTCTCCCCTAATTATAAATTTGTTAGCAAATGCCTTTCTTTTGAGCCTAATTTGTTTGTGAAATTCAATTTGACTTGATATCAAGAGCTCAGGTAAGACTTGCAAAATGAGCTAATTTCTGAAATGAGTTTAAGTGGCGAAGTTTCCACCTTAGATTTACTTTTAAGTGCAATGTGAATTTTGCCCATTGAAATTGGAAATTCAAGGCTCAATACACCCTTTCTCACTTGAACAACAAACTCAATTAAAAAAAAAGATTTTTCTTAATAGCTCTGTCCCTTCTTTTATTTTCCTTCAAAGAATGAGTTTTCATTTTGTTATATGTTTGTGGTTATACAACACAAGAAAAGATTAGGCATACAATCATTAGAGAGAAAATTAGGGCAGTTCTCTCATTGTAGATAATTAGGCATACAATCTTATGTGGTTTGGGCATGATTGGAGAAGACCCGTAGCAGCACTTGTGATGGGGGTTGACTAATGGCGGTTAATTAATATTTAGAGGTAGAGAGAAATCATGAAAAATTAAAGGTCAAACCATCAAAACGAGATATAGAGGTAAACAATGTCTTTGAATCAACACAAGAAAGGGAATTTTGTTGTGTTTGATCTACATTGGCTTGATTAATATTTGTATTTTGGGTTAAATAATAGGAGATTTCTTATGAAAAACCATTTTCCTGACAGACGAACTTCCATCTTATGCTGGTGCCGATGAAAGGATTATTGAACTGCAGGGAGAAACCTTGAAGGTCCTTAAAGCTTTGGAAGCCGTAGTCGGGCACCTGAGGAAGTTTTTGGTTGATGGCAGCGTTATTCCCCTATTTGAGAAAACTGTAAGTTTGATATTTTCCAAATTTGTAATTAAGCTTAAAAACTCGATATCATTGTATACTTTGTATGTTAAACTGCAACATTATTTTGGTGACGTGTTCAAATATCATCGAAGAAAATGTGAAAGCCAACCTTTTCTGATTTCATTGTATTTATTCTCGACACTAAGGTTTGCACATCTTTTGTTTTTTTGTTTAAGTGCAATGCAACAATTTCCCAAGACCGCCAGACAGATGCCTGGGCTGACAAACCATCACTGCATAGTGCTTCACAACCTAGCATTGTTGCTGACATTCCTCCGACCACAAAGAGGGATTCTTTCTTTGCTGACCGTGAAAGTCAATTGGATTCATTGCTTTCTTCCTCGACAATGTCATTTTATGGACAAGATTCTTCTTCTATTTCTGGTCTTCGTTCTTCGGCATTTAATCGTGCCAGTGCTTCCATTGTTACTACAGTAAGCAACTTTAACTTTTAAGCACCCAATTTTAATCGTACCAGTGTCAATTGTTACCATGAACAAATATATTTGTACTTTTGCCATCAGTTTACAAAATAACCGTGTACCATAATTATCTATCATGTGTTTTTGCAAGGCTTTTGTTTTTGTTTTACTTCGTGCGGTTCAAATTTTAAACCCATGATTCATGTCGATTTATTGTTTCCCCTATCAGGTGATACAAACAATGCAAATACCATTGTCCTATGCAGAGGACATAATTGGTATTCAAGGGACTAATATTGACTACATTCGTCGCACTAGTGGGGCTATATTGACTGTGCAGGAGAGCAGGGTGCCTGATGAAATCATTGTGGAAATAAAAGGCACCTCCACTCAAGTTCAAACAGCACAACAATTGATTCAGGTAGAAACTTGATCTTATGAAAAAAGTTAAATTTTTATGTGCATGTTTGGACGAGTAATTGATTTTTCAGCAAGTGTTAAATGTATACACAGGTCTTTACACTCACATTGCTCGTTTCTGTAGGTGTAAATGTATTTACTAGTATAATGCTTTACACACTGTTAGCTAATATCCCTGTTACTTGTTTTCTCAAAAAGAATTATACTAATTTGTAATTGCAACTTGATAGTTAACAGTGAGACTAAAAATAAGTAATTAAAGGAGAATGAAATGTGAGACAATATATTAATCTACTTTAATTATAGGGAAGTAGGAAATAAAAAAATGAAGACAGTTTCTTCTTGGTATATTGGTGAGAGTGGGAGTCAGACTAAGGAAGTATTAGTTTCAAATTTCATAAATACTTCTATAAACTTACCCGGGCCGGGACACTATTAAGTGGGCATTATATCATGTAGCTGAAAGTAAAAACATGTGACCTTTTGGTTTTTGAAAACATATAACCATTATGTTTGGACAAGTACTTGTCGACTTTTCCCTTACTACAGCTGCATAAACTAATCCTTTAGAGCTCTTTCTCTCTGACTGATGGATTGGACTAGGTTTTCCAAGGTAAGACTTGTTCAATTTCACAGGACTAGTTAAAAGAAAGATGTGAAAATTTCATCCTATTCCCAGCTTTTGCCATATTCATTAATTTCATTTGTTATAAGATGATTTTATTAAATTTGTTCGTTATGTATACACTTCTTTTGTAGCAAATAATTGTATTATATATACAATTGTTTCCAGTCATATCTACCGACCTCCTTATTATATTCCCACTTCCTCCTATGCTGGCTGTTTTGTTAATCAATTAAGGAATACAACTTTGTCGCAACTATTAATTAGTATTACCTGATTTACTTCTAATTTTTCACACATACATTACACTCTTTCATTATATCATTTTGACATTTGACTGGGTACTTACTACCATCAAGGAATTAGTTCATGTTGTAAGAGTAGATTATCAAGTACCCTTTTGCTTATGGAAACGTCTTTCTTTGTTACAGGAAGTTATAACCAATCACAACGAAACTATTGCTAGTAGTTATGCTAGGTTAGATACAAGGCCGAGGTCTTCTTACTCTCAACTTGGTAGTTCATCCTATCCATCATCTTCCTTGCCATCACAACCGTACAATGGGTATGGATCTTCTGGTCAAGGGGATTATAGTACTTTCAGACTTTAAATTGGTATCTTCAAGGGAACATAATCTTGAGCCAAGTTGTCTCAGTTGGGTCTGATTGGAATGTACTATAAAGCAACAAAAATCATCTTTGATATTATCTGATATATCATTTGATGGTGTAATTTTAAATGTGGCTAAGAGTTGTGTAATGCAATAGAAAATGTAATGAAATATCAAATTATTAACCATTTTCAGGATGTTCAGTTTCGTAGTGTATATGTGCATGGGTTTGAACCTTAACCTTAGGATCTATAGTGGCTTTGAAACTGTATTTTATATCTGTTTGTTTGTTTTTATGTTTGCACTGCCAATAGCTGTTGTCACTATCACTGTTTAAAGTTCGTCTCTTACTGTGCTGTTATTGTTAAATATTAGTAAGCTATAAGATTTGACTAACATCACAATGCCAAAGCACTTTCCCATTCACGTCCTAAACTTTGACCGTTCTCGTCTATTGGATGATGGGCCATGACGACAAGGAAGGTCTGGCTAGTACATGTTTAGTATTACTGTGTTATAGTCACGGTTGATCGTGATTTTATCAATCCATCCTGATATTAAACATACACTTAGGGGATACCAACTTCCTATAATGGTTGATTAATTTTAATGGAAAATAAAATTAAGAGCTCTCAGAATCACGATTATCAATCAATTGTGATACTAAACATGTAATTGGGGACCACCAACTTCTTATAAGTATGATGAAATGGTTGGTTAATTTTAATGGAAAACAAATAAAGTTAAGGGGTCAACAATGACACTTGGATTGAAACATTTGGTTATTTATCACTTGACTATTTTTTTTAGAATGAAAACTTGATGTAATGTTTAGAAAGTTGGGGACCAAAACTAATTTTTTTAATACTAAACTGTAATAAAAAATAAAGATTAAATATGTTTGTGGTTCCCATAAAAAAATTGACATTTTTTAAAAAATACGAACTTTAGTCTTCAATATTTTCAATGTTTACGGTATTAGTCTCTCCTATCAAATTTATGCTGACTAGACTAACAACAGCGCTGCTACATAGCCATTTTAATTGACATGGCGTCATAATTTTTATATTAATATTTTTTTTATTAAAAATATTAGTATGAATAATCAGTTAGAATTAGTTTTTTTATTCAATTTTAAAATCAAAATTCCAAAATTAATTTGCTAGTATTATAAATTATCATTTTTTTTATCAAAAAAGATACAAATTATAATTTTTTTAGAATGAGACACTTGGATGGGTTATGAATGGTGACAAACTACCACTTATACAAACAACTATCACTCTGCTTTGTTTAGTTCCACTAACTCAATCACTCTCTTTCTCTATTCTCTTCCTTCCCAATTCATCTCACTACCTTTTTTCTACAATGGAAGATGGAGAATGGATTATGGTGCAAGGTCCTCCACAGAAGGACTTGTGGAACCCAAATTTAGCAAATGCTGATGATGATGAACCTTCAAGGCCCTTGAAGGTTACTTTTTCTGGGCCTGCCAAGTACTGGACTGATGCCATCCCCATTGGCAATGGTCGTCTTGGTGCCATGATTTGGGGTGGCATACAGTCTGAAGTTCTACAGCTCAATGGTAAAAAAGCTCACTTCTTGCTTTCAGTTCCAATCTTGAAGACTTTCAGTATAGTAGTTATTGTTTATTTTGAACCAAAGTGCATGCTGGGGGGACCGTAATACTAGAGTCTAGGCATTTCTAGTTGCAAATTTATAGAATTAAGATATCAGGGATAAGGTCATGCTGCATTATCCTTAGAGGAAACACTATGAATATGTCTTTCAGTCCTTTGTTATTTAAAAAGCATACTAATATGAGAATTCATTTTTTTTCTTCACAGAGGATACACTATGGACTGGGATACCTGGCAACTACACTGACAAAAATGCTCCTGAAGTGCTGGCTGAAGTCCGAAAACTTGTTGATGACAGAAAATATTCCGAAGCTACAACAGCAGCTCTCAAATTGTCAGGACCTCTCGGTGAAGTATGTAACAGTCTACAAATTGATATAAACTTTTCCTGCAATTAATGAGGAACTATGCTATTTTTTAGACTGATGCTAGGAGTTGACAACCAAGGAACATGATATATAAATAGAGGAATCCGTGTAATTGCCATTTTTCTAGAATATAAATCACATGCATGCTTTCATATTTGTGTTCTCATTCATGGATTGTTTACTCCTCCAACCCACCCCACTACTTAAAATATATTGGTGCATGAGTTAAGGAACCTTGTATAAAATGTGTGAAGTCATGACCTCCTGTTTTTTTTATTTTAAATGAAGGCATACCAATTTCTTGGCGATATTAAATTACAATTCGATGATTCTCATCTTAAATATTCTGAAGAGTCGTATCACAGAGAACTTGATTTGGATAATGCAACAGCAAAGATAAAATATAATGTGGGTGATGTAGAATATACCAGAGAGCATTTTGCTTCTAATCCAGACCAAGTGATAGTGACAAAGTTTTCCACAAGTAAACCAGGGTCATTATCATTTACAGTATCTTTGGATAGCAAATTACATCACAATACGCGGTTAAGCAGCAAAAGTCAAATAATAATGGAAGGAAGTTGTCCTGGCAAAAGGATCCCGCCACAAGTGAATTCAAGTGACGAACCAAAGGGAATTCAGTTTTCTGCAGTTCTTGATATGAAGATCAGTAATGAAAAAGGAGTTATACATGTTTTGGATGATAAGAAGCTTAGAGTTGAAGGTTCAGATTGGGCTATTTTGCTTCTGACAGCTTCCTCGTCCTTTGATGGTCCATTTACTAATCCTGAAAACTCTAAGAAAGATCCTACTTCCGAGTCCTTGAGTAAAATGAAGTTTGTGAAAAGCTTAAAATATGACGACATTTATGCTCGTCACTTGGATGACTATCAAAATCTATTTCATCGGATTTCATTGCAACTCTCTAAAAGTTCAAAGACTGTTTTAGGAAATCCTATTTTGGACAAAGGGAAAGTGGTTTCTTGTCAAACTACAAACTCTCAATTGAGAGGTGGTGATATTGTTCCAACTTCATCGAGAATCAAATCATTTCAAAATGATGAAGATCCTTCCTTTGTGGAGCTTTTGTTTCAATATGGTAGATATCTGTTAATTGCTTGTTCGCGTCCTGGAACTCAGGTGGCAAACCTACAGGGTATATGGAACAAAGATGTTGTGCCTAAATGGGAGTATGTTTTCCCTTCACTTTCCATCTCCCCTCTAGTGATAAATAAATATGTAAAAGGAAAGTAAAGAGATTAAGTTCTATTGCTTCTAGATTCTAAGGTGGCTTAGAGTTTTTATATGGATAGGGAGTATCAAATAAATATTTAGAAGTAATTTCTTAAAGAATTAACGAGATTTTGTAATTTGTCTCTTTTTTTGTCATCCAGTGGGGCTCCACACTTGAACATAAATCTTCAAATGAATTATTGGCCGTCCCTTTCTTGCAACCTACATGAGTGTCAAGAGCCACTATTTGATTACATTTCCTCTTTGTCAGTCAATGGTAGTAAAACTGCTAAGGTATTTTCTTTGTTTACTCTTTATTTCATATAATTCTTGACATTCTATGTAAGAAAGTGATTGGTTATAATTATGTTTGTCAGCTATCAGTAACTTGTTGCTAGACCTCCTATTAATCAGGTGTATGTTAAGCGCTAGCCAAAGCAATTAGCTCCAATTTAATGTAATATTGTGTGTTTTAAATACAAGGATGGAATTAGGCAAGCCAAAGAAAAATAATCTTGTTGTGAATTTTATATATTGTATAAAGAATTTCCTTTGATCTGGCATGCAGGTGAACTACGAAGCAAATGGTTGGGTTGCACATCATGTTTCTGACTTATGGGCTAAAACATCCCCATATCGAGGTCCGGCTGTTTGGGCTTTATGGCCAATGGGTGGAGCCTGGCTTTGTACCCATCTATGGGAGCATTACACTTATACAACGGATAAGGTAAGTTCAGGTATTTTATTAAATATGCAGATCAAGAACTGTTATACCTTGAAGAGCTGAATATTCCATAATGCCAACCTTTCTATTTTCATGGCATTACTATAAGTTGTAATAGATATGATGTAAAACATAACCCACTTTGACTGATTTTTGGTTATTATGTTTCATTTGCATAATGCAATTTCAAACTGGTATTAGTCCTACAAATATCTTGTTTAGCTATGCTGATTAATAGTTTAAGGAGACAGCATGCGGTAGAAACATTGTTGAAGGCCGAAAAATAAAGTATAATTAACTTCAAATTTCATTTTATTGGTGTAAGTCTGCAACTTATTTGGTGCTATTGTTTCCAACAAACATTTGATTACACAGACGGAACAGTTAAGGGATACAACATGCTGCTGAGGGATGAAAGATCTAATATGCTATAATGATACATACATATATGCATTTTTTTTTAAAAGTACTGTATTGTGTAAATAATGGTTGATTTTTCTCTTATATTAGGAATTTCTAAAAAATAAAGCATATCCTTTGTTGGAAGGATGTACATCATTTTTGTTGGATTGGTTGATTGAAGGCCCTGGTGGATTATTGGAAACTAACCCATCAACTTCACCAGAGCACATGTTCATTGCACCGGATCAAAAGCGGGCTAGTGTGAGTTACTCATCAACTATGGACATTTCAATCATAAAAGAAGTTTTCTCTATAGTCATTTCTGCTGCCGAGGTGAACTGATCTTAGTTCTCAAACCAATACTAGACACTAGTTTCTAGTTATCCTAATTTTTTCTTGGTCCCTTGTCAAAAACAGATTTTGGGAAGTCAAGATGATGCTATTATCAAAAGAGTATTTGAGTTTCAATCTAAGCTTCCTCCTATAAAAATTGCTAGGGATGGATCAATTATGGAATGGGTATGCAATCATATTATATATGTGTTTTCCTTCTCTTCATCTTTCAAGTGTCAATTTGTCAAACTTATGTCATCTAATATCTTCTGATCTTCAATGAAAATTTTGGATTGTAAACTAGGAGTTCCATGTTAAATTTAACACTTCATTTATTTGACAGGCTGAAGATTTTCAGGACCCAGATGTACATCATCGGCATGTTTCACATCTGTTTGGCTTGTTTCCGGGGCACACAATAAATATTAAGAAAACTCCAGATCTCTGTAAAGCTGTGGATTATAGTCTAATTAAAAGAGGTCTTTTACTAGAGCTTTAATTCTGATTTTTGTCCCCGACATAGTAGTTATTTTAGGTAAATAGTACTACCTCTATTGATTTTAATAGTTAAATCACTGTATTCCTTAAAACCTCCGGGTAATGTAGAAGATAATCACAACAAATATACTACATTCTCAAATTAGGAATTCCCTCGTTCATGTTCATGTACAACCTTGTAAACCAAAATGACCTAAGGTTGTATCTTTTTAGGTTTAATACTAGAAATAATATATCTTAACAGCAATCACATTTCTTGCATTATGTTACAGGAGATGAAGGTCCCGGGTGGTCAACAACTTGGAAAGCTGCATTGTGGGCTCGTCTTCACAACAGTGAGCATGCATATCGCATGATAAAACACTTGGTTGTCTTGGCGGACCCTGAACAGGAAGCTGTTGGTTTCGAAGGAGGACTTTACAGTAACCTGTTCACAGCACATCCTCCATTCCAAATTGATGCGAATTTTGGGTAAGTCTCGTCTTTAACGGCCATGTTTGTGTATCTTGTCAGTTTCATTTTGAACTCATAATTTTGAGTCACATTGGCTGAGAAAATGGTCATTGTTTGTGTCAGTTTTTCAGCAGCAATTGCAGAAATGCTTGTTCAAAGTACAATGAAGGACCTCTACTTACTTCCTGCGTTGCCTCGGGATAAATGGGCAAATGGTTGCGTGAAAGGATTAAAAGCGCGTGGCGGGGTGACAGTCAACATCTGCTGGAAAGAAGGTGATCTGCATGAAGTTGGCCTTTGGTCACAAAACCAGAATTCCGAAATGAGACTACATTATAGAGGGAACAAGGTCGTGGCAAATTTATCACCTGGGAAAGTTTACTGGTATAATAATTGGTTGAAGTGTGTTAAGACATACTCCCTTTGCGAAGTGAATCCCTAAAAATATAACTGTTTTCCAATTTTCCAATAAAATCTTAAGGAACGTGCATTACATTTTACAATTTGTCACTGGACGTAATTTGCTGGATCATAATATATCATATATATCGTTTCGAATGATTATTCTCCATGAGTCATTTAGTCTGGGAAGATGTAATTCAATGGAAGTTTGATAATCCTTTCCATGGGATAGAATATGCTCTAGGGACAGTTCAGGGCATCTTGTTCAAGTATTGACAAACTGATTCATGAAGGAAATGCTTGTACTTCCCTATCTATTATGAAATGGAAGAGGGACGCAGAAATGGATCATGTAATTTTTTGATTTGATTTGAAGTTGGTAGTGTATAGCATTCAAAATCATAATTCCATATTGTTGTCACTATCATTGCTTAAATTTCGTCCCCTAATATGTTGTAATTGTTAAATGTTAGCACTTTCCCATTTATGTCCTCAGTTGAACACAATCGTCCTAAATTTTGATTGTTCTTGTTTGTTGGACGATGAGTCACTGTGGCAAAGAAAGTTTAGTATTACATTGAATTTGTCAGAATCATGATTGATTTTATTTGTATGTCATGGTACCAAACTCGTGTACTTATATATTGACAATGTACATACTATGAGGTCAAAATGAAATAAATGAATTTTTCTTTTTTAGAGGGAAATAAATGAATTTCTTATTTGATGTCGTTGTAAAATGTATTTTCATTTTCATTAAACTAAAAAACACGAATTGGTGTGTGAAGAGACAAACACCTTATCCTGAAGGACTCAAGACCACCCGTGTGAGTGCAACGCAATGCCCACTTTGAACCTCTTCACCAACATCCCTGTGGATCCTGTCATTGCTTCCGACATTCTCAGGGATGCCACCAAAGTTGTTGCAAAGATCATCGGAAAACCCGAATCCGTTGAGTCATCTTTTACCCTTTTCCTCCTTTTTTTTTATTGCTGCCCACCAAATGCTTGATGAAATTACTCTGTAAATATCAAAACTTTATCCAACCCATGTCTTCAAAACTACCTATGCTACATGCCACCAACACTCAATAGTAGTCTTAATTTTTTTATTTGACATAAATTTTGTGTCTTTTGTTGTTTCAGTATGTGATGATTTTGTTGAATGGTGGAGTGCCTATTGCATTTGGTGGGACTGAAGAGCCGGCTGCCTATGGAGAGCTGATATCAATTGGCGGACTTGGTCCAAGCGTTAATGCAAAACTCAGTTCTACTATTGCAGAAATCCTTCAAACTAAACTATATATTGATAGCTCCAGATTCTACATCAAGTTTTATGACTCCGAGGTAAATTTACGATTTCTTTATAGCTTATTTTATGTATATATGACTTTGAATGCTGGTGAGTTTGATGCATTCATTCTTATTTGATGTGATGCCATTTCATACATTCTAACTCGTATATACAGTTATCTTCCATAATATATTGAAACTGTTGATTACCATGAACTTAGAGGTTTCTCATTGTGTTTGTTGGAGGAGGCAAAGATAGGTATTAAATTATTACTGTTCTAGGGCAAATTTGTTGCTAATAATAATACATGTTATTTAAGTTGAGATTGACATCTGATGTTGTTTAGCAATACTTTGACTACAACAACAGGAAAAGTATATTTACTAAGTTTATCTAGTTAGCCATAGTACTCTATTTCCTGTATTGTTCTTATAAAGTCTTGGAGTATTAACATCATATCAGTAGCCTATGGCAGAGACTGTGTGTGAGAATGTTGTCCTTGAGGAATATTTCACCTCGAAGATGAATGAATATTTTAAGGTTGCCAAAATTTATAGTTTTTTTCTTTCTTTTCAAATGATTTTAGCTTATAAAACCGTAATGGATATTGTTATTTTAAAATTGGTATCCCCATAGGGAGGGATCAGAGGGAGGTAGCTTGTCATTTTGATTGAGTTAGACTGCAACATTGTAATCCAAGAAACTTCCTTATTCTTTTGTAAAATCAGTTCACGTGGAAATAAGGAAAGTGTTATGAAAATAAATTTGCAACCAAAGTAAGATAGTGATGTGTCATATGTATCATATGATGTATGTATTTTCATTATTATTTTGAATTTGCTCAAGCGTATTTTATCATAGAGGTTGTGGCAACAATACCGATCAAAACAGCTTCCTTTCCATGAGATGAATGTCATAGTTATATCTTTTTGTAATTTTTGTTCTTTTACTTCATGGTTTATCTGTGTTTGTGGTGCAGCGCTCATTTTTTGGGTTCAATGGCTCAACCTTCTGATCATCTTTCACATACTTGGGCAGTTTCTCAAGGAAAAAATATATTTCATCTTTCTGTGGATTATTACAAATTTGTATGCAAAATTGTTGTGAACGAATACATTTGATATATGAAAATGGGAAAATGCATCCTTCTGTGTCATTTTGATCTTATCAAGATTCGTCAATTTATATAGTTTGTGACACTCATCGTGGGATAGAGAATAATTAAATATATAAAAGAGATAGAAGTGATTTATATTATATTATAAGAGAAATGGAGGTGTCTTGCATGGACGGAGCTAAAAATTTAGTTTAGGGAAACCAAGTTTAAATATATAATTTAGTAAAGAAAAAAGAAATTTTCAAATGTCATATACAAAAAATTGAAGACATTATCAGATATATCTAATGTTAAAATTGTCAAACAAATTTAAAAAGAACTAACATTTATGAAGTTGTGCTGGTCGTTGTTTCATGGAGTTAAAATAATCAATTACCACATGAGGTAAAATTTCCAGCATACTAATATCATATCAAGTTTACCAAAGAAAATTACAGGAGCCGTACAATTTCAAGTGACATTCCACTGACTAAAATCTTTTATCACCTATATTTGAACTTTGTCGCGACATGATATCAAACTATCGATTTTGCCAATGAAAAATAAATTAGTAATCTTTTTTATATAATTTATGATTGTTATGTGATGGATGATGATAGTGGCATAGTCTGTGGACCTGAAAGATGTACAGATTACTTTCAGCCACTCAAGTCTAAAGGCATAGACCCCTCACATAGTTTTTTTCCTTACATATATCAAACGGAACACACGCGTCTAAGCTAATTATTTTACGGTCGATTCATTCCTAATATAAATATAGGAGAACAAATACCAAAATGAACAAAAAAACCGTGTCAGTACAATAGCAACTAGCAGAGGCAACACAATGCCCACTTTGAACCTCTTCACCAACGTCCCAGTGAATCCTGTTACTGCTTCCAACATTCTAAGGGATGCCACCAAAGCTGTTGCAATGATCATCGGAAGACCCGAATCCGTTAAGTCCACTTATACCTTTTTCCTTTTCAACCTTGTTTTTTCTTGATCACAACTTGTTTAACGAAGTAACACTCTCAATAATAGTCTTAACTATTGGTAACTTTTTTTTCAAGTAACTTTTTAGTAATTTTAGTCTTACTTTTTTTTGTGCCTTTTGTTTTGTTTGTATTTCAGTATATGTGTATTTTGGTGAATGGAGGAGTGCCAATTGCATTTGGTGGTACTGAAGAGCCAGCTGCCTATGGAGAACTGATATCAATTGGGGGCCTTGATCCAACTGTTAATGCAAAACTGAATTCTACTATTGCACAAATCATTCAAACTAACTTACACATTCATAGCTCCCGATTCTACATCAAATTTTCTGATGTGCAGGTCAATTTCTGCTTTCTTCTATTTTATGTTAGCTTTTATATATATATATATATATATATATATATATATATATTTTATGAGATACGACATTGCTTGATTACATTTAGGGGTGTGTATGGTCGGATATTTTGACCGACCAAACCATATTCATATATAAACCACTTATATGGTTTTGGATTCCTAACCATAACCATATTTTATTTTTAACCGGTTATGGATATATAACCGGTTAGTTTTACAAAACCAGATTATAAATTGATATGGTTTGATTTAAAATCCGGATTATTTTAATATCCGAATTAAAAACCAGTTATTTCTCTTTCAAAATTGATTTTTAAAACCAAATTTTATAAACAAAAATCCAAATTTGAAACAACTTATTCAAAAACGCTTATCTTATACAAAATAACTTATTACAATCTCTTTTTAAAAAACAGCTTATTCAAAACAACTTATTTATGCAAAACGGCTTATTACGATCTCTTTTTTCAAAACAACTTATTCAAAACAACTTATTTATTCAAAACAACTTATTCAAAACAGCTTATTTATGCAAAACGGCTTATTAGGATCTCTTTTTTTGAAAATAACTTATTCAAAACAGCTTATTTATGCAAAACAGCTTATTAGGATCTTTTTTTTCAACACAACTTATTCAAAATAGCTTATTTATGCAAAACAGCTTATTAAGATCTCTTTTTTCAAAACAACTTATTCAAAACAGCTTATTAGGATCACTTTTTTCAAAATAACTTATTCAAAACAACTTATTTATGCAAAACAGCTTATTAGGATCTCTTTTTTCAAAATAACTTATTCAAAACAGCTTATTAGGATCTATTTTTAAAAAACAACTTATTCAAAACAGTTTATTTATGCAAAACAGCTTATCAAAATCTCTTTTTTCAAAACAACTTATTCAAAACAGCTTATTTATGAAAAGCGGTTTATTAGGATCTCTTTTTTCAAAATAACTTATTCAAAACAACTTATTTAAGAAAAACAACTTATTAGGGTCTCTTTTTAAAAAACGACTTATTTAAAACAGTTTATTTTGAAAAAAGAGATCCTAATAAGTTGTTTTGCATAAATAAGTTGTTTTGAAAAAAAAGATCTTGATAAGCTATTTTGCATAAATAAGTTGTTTTGAATAAGTTATTTTGAAAAAAGAGATCCTAATAAGCTGTTTTAAATAAATAAGCTATTTTGAATAAATTATTTTGAATAAAGAGATCCTAATAAGCCGTTTTTCATAAATAAGCTGTTTTGAATAAGTTGTTTTGAAAAAAGAGATCTTGATAAGTTTTTTTTGCATAAATAAGCTGTTTTGAATAAGTTGTTTTGAAAAAAGAGATCTTGATAAGCTGTTTTGCATAAATAAGCTATTTTGAATAAGTTATTTTGAAAAAAGAGATTATAATAAGTTGTTTTGCATAAATAAGCTGTTTTGAAAATAGATCCTAATAAGCTGTTTTGCATAAATAAGTTGTTTTGAAAAAAGAGATCTTGATAAGCTGTTTTGCATAAATTAGCTGTTTTGAATAAGTTGTGTTGAAAAAAGAGATCCTAATAAGTTTTGATAAAAATAGAGATATTTTGTTAAAAAAAAATGGTTTTGTTAAAAAAATACGGTAAAAAAAATTACAGTAACAAAATATATGGTTATGGATTTGGACATCCAACAAAAAAATCAGATTTATCAAAGTGGATGACCGACCGTTTATGAATAAACCAGTTAATATTCATATATAAATATCCGATTATTTAAATATAATTTTGGATTTGGATGTGGTTTTATCCATACAACCGGATATTTTGCTCACCCCTAGTTACACTCTACATCTCATTTTTGTGTTCTTGTACAGCCCTCATTTGTTGGGTTCAATGGCTCAACCTTCTGATCAGACTTTTTTTCAATTCAAAGACGTGGACAGTTTCACAAGAAAAAGATCTATTCATGTTTGTGTATTATTACAAATTTGTATGTGTGATAATTGTTGTGAACGAATAAGGGTGATATATGAAAATGGGAAAATGTATCCTTCTATGTCCCTCATTTTGATATTTTCAAGACTCATTCAATTTATTGTTCTTCGTGTTGGATCCGAATCTTAGTAACAATAAGCTTAGATACTCCATCCGTTTTAAAATGAATATCATTTAAGGTTTTGACACAAAAATTAAGAAATGGAATGAAATAATCATTAGATATAACACTTTTACTAAAATGTCATTTACTTTATAAGAAAAGGACAAACTTGTGTGAGAGAAAAGTTGAAGTATTTATTGAGGGTAAAGTTGGAAGAAAAAAATTAAAGTTGTATTCGAAATGTAGAATGACACTCATTTTAAAACGGAGGTAAAACAGTTAGAAGTCATTTAGGCTTCGTCACATCAGTTCATTTCAAGAGTCTATTATCTCATTGTGAACGGTAAAATTAACACAAATTTTAGGAAATGAAAAATAGAAAATGTTTTCACAAAATAATCGGTGCCTTAGATTTTAAACAGAAATCGAGTGCCCTTGTACATGTCATAGGGGTGCTTGGATTTGATGTTTTTTGTTTGGACGAATGTTTGTAATTAATTAGTTCTTACCTAAATACCTTTCTTCTTCCACCCTTAATTTAAACTCGTTGAACTTGGATATGATATAACCAAATATTAAAGATATGTATAGATTTATGATGCACATCGACATTTCGTGAGAAGGATAACAAGCAATAAACACATCAACTCTTTGCTCAATTGCACTTTTGGTTTACCTATTTTATCATACTTACGATAATCATATGCTCTTTTAAAAATCAAACTTTGTGCTCCCTCAAGTATCACATTTGCAATTTTGGTCTCAATCTGAATTTTTGGCCCCGACCCCAGAGGTGTTGATGTATCAAAATTTTAAATGACATGTCATTAGACATGCTAACGGGAAAAAAAATTACAAAAAGAAAAAAGAAGTTATGAACTCTAATACACATATCTCTTGAGTTGGAAAACCCTAAGAGTGTGTTTGAATGAGGTAATTGAGAAATTTTAAAGAATTTAGAATTCTAAGCAATTTAAATGATTCAATTAAATTACTTTCATTTCTCAATATTTTTGTTTGGATGGAGTAATAAAAAATATCATTATCATCATTTTTGGGCAACTTTTATAAATTTTAATTTTTTGTGGCCAAATTTAAAAATTGAAATTAGGGGTCGATTTATAAATTCCAAAAACTTGAGGGGTCAAATTATAATTTTTGAAAATTTTGAGGGCCAATTTGCAATTTTTTGGGGTCAAAATGAAATTTTTTGAAGACCAAAATGCAAAATTTGAAAAATTATAACAATGAATAATTTTGAAATTCTTAGCTTTTAGGTGTCATTTCAAATTCTCTAAATTTGACTTGAAAAAAATACTTCATAAATTTTCATCATTTTGAAAAATTTTCAAATTATTATCCAAACAATGGAATTCACCTCAGTATTTGAATTCCCTCAAAACATTACATTCCCTCAAAACATTCCCCCATCCAAACACACTCTAAGCGTTTTCAAAATGAAATTATGAAGAAAAAGAATTAGGGACAAAGGGAATGCATAGATTGTTTTTAACTAAAAACTGATAAAGTGACACTTTCATGGACATGCGAGATAGCAAGTGTCGCTTTTAGGGACAAAAATGAAGATTTACTCAAAGATGTATTATGACACTAATAATAATTCCTAACAAATAATATCTTAAAAAAATGCTAGAGACGCTCTCTACGATAAAGAACTTATAATAGTTTTATCCAATAAAAAAACGACTATTTAAAAATGGTGAAAATAGAGTGTTTTTAACAATCTTTTGTATGTACCAGCATGAGATGAGATTGAAGCGCAGGCCATGTACATTCAAGATATTTGATTTATCTCTCAAGCATGTCAATGATGTTGGTACATTTGAATATGTTAAATTATTAACATTAACAAATCAAGAATGAAAAACAATGTCATTTCCATTAGGGAAAAAAACGCATCATGTGCTGCTTGCTTCTATTATAATACTTGAGAAGAGGCAAGGGATTTTTGGAATGATTATGGTGGAAAAATTGGATTTAATGTTCGAACAGAATACTTGAACAAAAGCAAAGATGGAATGGTTTTGTCTGGAAGATTTGTGTGTAGTAAAGAAGGTTTTCGTAAACCAGATAAAAGAGACCGCTTAACAACTAATCATCGGCTTGAAACAAGAACTGGATGCCCTGTAAAGATGGGAATCAAATACATAAAAGATATTGGGAAGTATCAAATTCATGATTTGTTTGATGAGCATAATCATCAATTGCACCTTCCTGAGACGACTCACATGCTTGCATCTCAACGAAAATTATCTGAAATTCAAGCACATGAGATTGACTTGGCAGATGATGCAGGAATCAAGCAAAGGTCTTTATTTGAGCTAATGAGTAGACAAGTTGGTGGTAGAGAGAACCTTGGTTACACACGCGTGGATCAAAAGAATTATCTTCGCAACAAGAGGAAGAGAAACATGGCATACGGGGAGGCTGGCAGTATATTACACCACTTTCAACAAAAGTGTGTAGAAAATCCATCATTTTATCATGGAGTCCAATTAGATGTTGAAGAACAAATAACAAATATTTTTTGGGCTGATGCAAGAATGATAATGGATTATGAATACTTTGGTGATGTAGTCACTTTTGA
>Ga0228710_1004337_pt1 | contig 22436 bp, 10 predicted proteins | sample MedpolnodulmetaG_FD_177995 | JGI IMG/M metagenome (GOLD analysis project Ga0228710, IMG submission 177995) | Root nodule microbial communities from Medicago polymorpha collected in Santa Monica, California, United States - pink nodules | ecosystem: Host-associated > Plants > Roots > Nodule...
GAATCTGTGTTTTTCTTCAATTACAGTCTCTCGTACATAGTTTATTAATGGTACTAGTAAATTTTTGATTTTTTTGAGGGATGGTACTAGTAAAATTTGTTTGCTATTATTATCTCCTTGCATTAATAAATTGTGGTACCAATATTGCAGCAGGGTGTTGACAAAGTTTCAATCTTTTTTCATGTTAATTGATTACATAACCAACAAAATGGAAAATAATTTCTGGGACTTTGTTGAAAAAACATAGAGAAGATGCCTACTCTTAAAGTAGTTATTGGGGGTGCATTACTGTCTCTACAGATTTAGTTGTTGACTAATTGTGATTTAGCTATCATTATAGAGTCATATTTTGAGGCAGTTTTGTAATTCCACTCGTTTTTTGGGTTATTTTCCACTCGTCTTTTTAAGGGGAAAAACGAGTGGAAATTACAAAATGGCATATTTCCTCAATTAGTCATATATCAACCTGAGCTATTAGAATCCCTTTTGGATTTTAAGATTCTGATGACCTGAATTTAACCTTGATTGCCCCCTGTTTACTATTCATCTGGGATTTTCTGCAGGTAGGGAAAATACACATTCACTTGTCGAGTAAGTTGGTACCACTGAATGAAAGATTGGACACTCTGAGTTCACTTTGTAAATTGATTTTACTTAACGTAAAATATGATTTGTCCAGTCTTCATTAACCGGTTCCAATTTACTGACAGCTTGAATGTGTGTTTTTCATGAGCGAATATTTTTGGTTTATGTTGAGCATGAGCGAATATTTCTGGTCTTTGTTGACTATGCTTAAGATATGTCACATATTGTGCTCCATAATAGTCAAGATGAAATGATTTTGACTATAGAAATACCAGCAGCCATAATTCTCATGTGTCGTGTTAGCAAAGGTGTGTCATTTACATACATGGGGCCTATTTGCAGTTTGATGTGTTTCAGATTTCTGTTTGGTTTTGCAGTGAATGAGAAAGATATGGCCATCTCTTTCCTTGTCTTTTTTTTGTTGCTTGAGCCCACTGAGTCAGGGCTTGTCTCCAATAAATGTCAGTTACTTTTCTAGAGTAGGAGTTTGTCTCTAGTTTCCAATTTGAAGAGTTTTTGAGTGAGCAAAAACAATCCTTTTTATTTTCTCACTAATTTTCATGTCAGCAGTTATCATGCAGTTCTGGTACAGAAACTTTTGAAATCAAGCCAACATTTGCATTTTCTATGACTGCCATTACTTTTAATTTTTTCCTATTCTATTAGATTCCTTTGCTAAGCCATTTTAATAGTAATATTTTTGTTGTTAACAGAAGCACTAGGGAAAGTACACCTTGTAGTTTAATCAGGGATTCAAGTATCATTCATACCCCTGGTTCAACCACAAGACAAAGGACGAACCGCATTATTCAAGAACACATGCAAAGAAATACTCCAACAACTAATGAAGTGGATGAATTCTTTGCCTTGGCAGAGAAGCAGCAACAAGCATTATTTACGGAAAAGTATGTATTCATCTTAATCTTTTGACTCAATCTTAAATTAGTGATTTTGTTTTTTTTTTGGTTTTGTTTTGGATTTGTTTCCTGATTATTGATATTAATATGCAATATGCCAATGTGTTATGTTGTTTATTTTTTGCAGGTACAATTTTGATGTAGTGAATGATGTACCTCTCCCGGGACGGTACGAATGGGTCCCTGTACTTCGCTAGGACCAGCCATTTGGATTTCAAGCAGAGCTATTAGACTTGTAATTTAACAGAGCTAGCAGCTTTCACTAACCATTTAGATCGCTTGAGATCTTGTTCAGCATAAGGGAAAGGGTTCTGTTCAGTTTAGCAGACATTTCTAATATATCACTCACTAGTTTAGACTTTAGATTTAGTTAAATGTAAGGGTAGGGAGGGTATATGGATCTCATCTTTTATTTTTATTTTCTTTACCGTTGTTAACTGGTGTTAATAATTTGTAAGGATTAATCGTTAATCACTAGAGTAATTAACAGTTATCCTTCTATGTTTTTTCAAGCTTGAAATTTATCTCTCAAGTTTTTAACTTTTGGTGACAATGTTATTTAACAGTTGTCCTATGACCTACAATGAATGTCTAGTGATTTAAACTGCAGGTTACATGACAACGAGACAACAATACATACCTGCAAAAGAGTACGATAGCTAGAAAATTTTCATTTTTATTTTTAATATGATTAATGCTAGCATTGCCAAAAACGTAGAAATAAACACAGGAATTTAAAATACTAATTTTGGATGTTTATCTAAATACTTTCTTTCCTTTCAACCATCGAAAGAAGTGATGCTTTGGGATAAAAGATAGGAGTTTAGCTCATTACATATTGTATACAAGTTTATTGTCTTAAAACTTCTTAAACTCTCTAAATTGAGAAACACAAAAGGTGACTTTTGGCAAGACTTGGGTTTTGGACAACATTAAAAGTTCTCTATAACGTTTATCTCTTTCTATGTCAAACACTCCCAAAACAAATTAAAAGATGTTTTATAAACATTCTCTTCTTTTCCTCTTCAAAAATACTTCCAAAAAAAGATGATGAACATCAGTTAGCAAATTATGAATATCCATATGCTTTCATTTTAGTTACTTCTGTATGTGATAGATAAGTACCACTCTTCGTAAAAAAAAAAAGTAAGTACCACTCAATCTTAGTCTATATGACCAACCATAGTTCTAAATTGCGGTCTACAACTGCAATTGCAATCACAATAAGGTCTCTGTGAGAATGTGACAACATCAAAATCATAATTTTGGCTGCATAGACTAAGGTTGTTGTCATTTTACTATAATATTAAGGTTCACAATGTAACCGCGACAAAATTACCATTGCAATTTGAAACTATGTGCCCCATCTCTCAAAATCCTCCAAAACCAATGTATAGAGTGTTTGGATATGCTTTTAAAGATTGAATCTCCCGTCCCTAGGCAATTTTGCCGTGGAAATAAAGAAGCTACAAATTGTAGCATCGGTGCAAACATATGTTTTTTTGGTTCCCATCGCTTCAAGAAACACATGCATATTAGAAGTTGAGTAGTGTTAGCAACACTCTCTTTTCAACACTCACTTCAACGCTCACTTTTTTATTGGCTTAAATGGTGGTGAGTTTCACACTTTGAAAATGGGTTTCATTCAAAGTGGTGGGTCATACAATGATTTCACCAATAAAAAAATAAGTGTTGAAAAGAATGTGTCCCTAGCATTCATCTTAGAAGTTTACCTTTTGGCATTTTAGATTATGGGTTAATGCTTCTATTGATTTTTTTGTCACATTCAAAGGAGGAAGTTTATTAAAAGAAAAGATCCATAGTGATTTTCAAATATAGGGCTGTTACACCAAAAGATATATTAAAAATATGGGTTATGTTAACTAGTGTCCTTAAGGTACTAGTTAAGAAAACAAAAAATGGTAAGTTTGTATTGAATTTAACAATTTTTAATTTTTCAAAAGTCAAATCTATCACTTTTTACCATTTTCTAATACAACATTTTTAAATTTGTTCTCTTAACCAATGTTCTAAGCGGACTCTTTAGCATTTCCCTAAAACTATTAATGGTAAACTTCACTTTTTTTTTTTAAATAAAAGAAAGTTTAGGTTAGTTAGGTGATTGAGGCTCATCACTCTAAGGGTAAAACTCAAAATTCATAAAAACTCAAAGGTGATACATACAAATTATCTACCAATCATATCCATACATTCACCGCTAGAGTTGGACTAATGCTCTTATTGTGGGGGTATGAGCCAACTCCCCAAATGACCAACCTATCTTGGTAGCAAACTTCCATTTTGTACTTGGAATAAGTGATAGGTGTTATTTTCTCGACCACTACATGAAACAAATAAAATAGCAAAGGATTGTGATAACAGAACGAATCTAGGATATACTCCTTCGGTTCCTTTTTAAGATTCTCTTTTGGAGAAAATTTTTGTTCCTATTTAATTGTCACTTTTAAAGTTCAATGCATTATTAAATGTTATTTTACCAATATTATCCTTTGTTATTTATTGGGGAGAGAGAAATATATGAAATGAGATGTTAAATTAATATGGTCATTATAGTAAAAGTATAACTTATTGCATCAAAAGTAGAAATAATTATTGATTGTTTTGGTTTGTGTAAAATGTCAAAAAATGATAATTAAAAAGGAACGGAGGTAGTACTTTCTAGATTCAGAATATCTTTAGGATATGTCACTGCAAATTGGATCACTGTCCCCTTCACTTTTATGTAGGAGTCTAAGAGAAATCATTCACAATAATGACATAAAAATTGACAATATATTCTTTGACATACATTTCCTTTATAATTTGTTGAAACTTGAGTGGCCCAGTTTTTTGTTAATATTCATAGAAACGCTTAATATCCAATCCTTGCATGATCTTTTCAACTATTTTCATGTGTTCGTGTTTTCTTTTTTAAAAAACAAAAAAAGGCCATAGCCACCAATATGATTCTCCCAAAAGAGACCTCATTCAACTTTTATAGTCGTCCATTTAAAAAGCAACCGACCATTGAATAAAATAAAAGCAAAGGTCTTCATACAAATTAATTCAAGATTAGTTTCATAATGACCCGATTGCACCAAGCAGTAGGGATATTTTGAGGTGTCTATTAGAGGTCAAAAAACGTAAATACAGTGGGATTGCTTCTTTTCAAGTTTTCCACGCGTCCTATTCAATTTGAATTATAGAATCTAAACGACATAAATACCTCATAAAAATCTCCAAAAACACGTTTAAACATTTCGGATTTTAAAAATAGGGGACATGAGAAACTTATAGAGTGGAAAAATAATGACCTTACAATGGAAAAGGGAAGAAAACAAAGAGGTCAAAGATCCAATGTGTCTATTGTTTGTTTTCTAATACTTTTCTTTGTTGAATTTGAATTTTTTTTTTTATAGAACTTGAATAATTGTTATTTTTTGTTGTTGATGGAATCGTGTTTAGGGTGAGAGGATGATGCTCAGTTTAAGATGGAAAATACCTTAAACTTTAAAAAAGAAACATTTATAAAATTAGTTAAGGTGGTGCATTAGTCGAGATATTAGCGACAAGGTTGTCAAAATCATAATTTTGCTTTGAGAATAGTTTAATCGAAAATCGTAATTAAATTCCAAATATTTTACTCAAGTACTTTTGTATAATGGATATATAATAGCAAAATCGAAAATCGTAAAATTGCAATAAAATCGATGGATTTTACCAAACCAAAAATAATGCTAAATATATAGTATAAATTGCATATGGTCATAAATAATTACAGTTTACAAAATACTTATATATAAATGACTCAAAGCCTATATGTCAAATATTCATTACTGGTCATAATAATGCTAAACAACGGAGACAAAAGTTGGTCTTTTATATGTTTATATAACCAGTCCTGAGTGCAAACCAGGTCAATTGACAAACCGGTCAAAATTGACCTGTATGAAAAAGAAATGCCAGAATCATTCAAAATCCTGGAAAATCTTGCAATTTATTTTGATGAGATTTTTTTTCTAAGATTTTGCTTGTTTTGGAATTCTGTAATGGATTTGAATCCTTGAATTGTAAGTAAGTAATCTTGACAACAATGATTAACGGGGTTCAAACCAAAGTTTAATGCTTAATATGACATTGATGCCCATTATTATATTTTGCTGCCTTTTGGATTAAATTTGTAGTTTCTTAAGTTGTCAAGGACTCAAAGGCTTCCTTTCCACAAAAATAAACTAAACACATAATGCCCTGTATTAAATTGTATTATTTAAAAGAAAGAAAAACAAATACAGCAACAGTTTTGTTTTTATCAAGTCCTTACCCTCACTCACCCTCATGAATGAATCAGCTTAATATTTGAGTCTTGAACTTGGGGAAAAGATTCATAGTTTTATATGAGTGATTCTTGAACGATATTGGTTCATATGCAAGTGAAAAATGGGGTGATTTTTATGGCTTGGAAGCTATTTGATGAAATGCCTGAGAGGAACATTGTTACTTTGAATGCTATGGTATGTGGTTTGGCTTCTCATGCGAATGTTGAAGATGCTCATAGTCTGTTTCTGAGTACGAATAAGGTGGGGATCATTGTTCCTTAATAATGTCACATTCGTCGGTGTTTTATTTGTTTGATATGCAGGTTTGATTGATGTTGCTTGTGAGGTTTTTTATTCGACGAAGGTTGTGTATGGGATTAGACTGAAGATTGAGCGTTATGAATGCATGGTTGATCTTCTTGGGAGAGGCTGTAAGTTTCTAGAGGCCGAGGAACGTATGAAAGGGATGCCGCGGAAATCTAACGTGGTTATTTTGGAAGCTTTGCAGCAGCTAGTAAGAATGATGGAAATGCCGAGGTTGATGAAAGAGTGGTGAAATACAATCTTATTCTTGACCTGATAATCACGGAGTTCATATTGTTTTGACGAATATGTACGCAGCAGCTAACAACAGTGGCTGGAAGTTTTGTGTCAAAACACCCAATACCACTTCCAAAGCAGCCCCCTTTTGTGTCAAAACACCAACCTCTGCGAGACCTCATGCGACCACATTATTGCCCTTAAGTTAATTTTGTTATTTTGGAGCATCAAATGTTCGTCTAGTAACTTCATGCTCCTACTTCAAATCTGATAATAACAACTGTGATTGAGATTTGATGCAGTCAGTTTCTGCAAGAGAAGAAAACTTTAGGTCAGATGTTCATGAATATTCAGTTTAAGGACAGTTTTTTTGGTTAAGCATTTAAATTATTTGAACTAATGAATTTAATCAATGTGTCTCGCATTTAATGTGTGTGCATGTGTGATCAAGTGTGCTATATGCATCTTTCGTATAGTGACATCAGCTGACTTAAATTTTATCAATCAAGTTAACGCTGCAGTCAATAAGATGACGCAGTCACGCAATCATGCTTCCATGACCGTTCAATCAAGATGAGACAATTCTTATTAAAGCTTGGTGTTTTAGGAATTAAAACATAATAACTAAACTGTTTTCTCTGGTTCGTCCGATCAAGATTGAACGGTCATTAATGCCCTGACTGCGTGAATGCAGGAAAATAGTAAGTTAATCTGATTTCCAAGGTAACTTGTATACAACACTAGCTGTCTCCTAATAAAATGCTGCAAGATTGAGTTAAGCAAGTATATATAAAATCAGAATAATTTTAGTAGCTTAGATTTGGACATCGATGGTCTCATACCATTAACATATATAGGAACCTACTTGCGTTGGCTTGGTGGTATTGGTTTGGGACCTGGGAGTGTGCTCCTTCTTAAAGTCTCAGATTTGATTCTCTCCGGTGTCAATTTTGGATGGACTAATTTAGCTTCTTAAAAAAAAACATATATACATTCAAGATTTATGTAGCTAGCTAGGGTCTTAAGTTGGTAGCTAATAAATGTTTATGACATGAGTCCATCAAAAGATATAACGTCAACTGCTGTTTGGCCAGATAAGTTCTGAGAAGTTATTGTTTTATCTGAAAATACAGACCAGTGTTTCTAATGTACTTAGGTTTTCAAATTTCATGGGAGAAAACAGTTAGTTAGGACATGACATGAAAACATACATTAAAAGATAGATATGTCGATAAAGATAAAAGTTGAATCAATACAGAGATAGAATATGAATAAAATGCTAATTAATATATCTGTTTTATTAGAATGTGGAATTAAATACATTATTGTTGACATCTATATGCTCACCACATTATAGTCTAGATAGAGTCTTTCATCATGTTAAACTCAAAACATGATCTTCCTAGAACTTGGAACAACATGACGTGGAGAAGGTGGCACAGAGCTTTCAAGAATAGCATGAACTGGAATTGGAACACAGTTGGCAGAACATGGTATGGAGTTGGTGGAATCGGTACATTGGTAGGAAAGGAATGAACGGGAAGTTTGAAACTGGTTTACTGATGTGATCCTAAAATTCTCTCCCTTGACAAGAATAATAAAGTCATTGTGGAATAAAAGAACCGAATTAATTTTGATTTAAAGTTTTATTTTCGTAGGTCATGATATGTATGTCTTGTCCAATTGAGGTGATCTTTGAATCCTTAGAAAACTTAGAAAGTTATCTACATTTTGTATGTTTAACGCAAGAGCAAACTCTGTAATGGCGTAAAATTGGCTGGAATAGAAACGTGATTAAAACAAGAAGTTAAAGCAAAAGAGGTGCAAAGTAATCAATACGATGAGTTGATGAGCATAATGTGGAGGAGAGAGAGCGCTCCAAATTGTCAAAAAGTAACAGCTATAAGTGCATAACTTCAAGAATTGATGCAGCCACCTTAAATCAAAACCAATTAATTTGTAACATTTTCTTGCAATAATTAGCCATATAAGAGTTATTTCATTAATCATAACATAATTGTAAGTTTTTCCAGCATTCTAGCCTATTTCCTACATAAAGGGGGTGGAAATAATGAACAAGATATGTAGAATTTTGATTAAAAAGTCACTTTATGTGAATTTGGAAGTTTTGTTTCTTTTTGGTTCTGGATTGAACCATGACTTGATCTTATTAAGAAACCACATTTCTTGGGGCGATCCTCATCCATGGGCTTATCAATCTTTCTTGGATTAGAAAGAGTGTGGCGCCCTTATCTATCCATTCCATTTCTTTATTTTTTTTAAAGTCATTTCAGCTTTTCCACCAACAATATTCGTTATTTTCTTTTGACAACTCCGTGACACTCATCATTTACCCATTGGCAAAATATGGTTTGGAGTTGGTGGAAGTAGCATATTTGTTGGAAAAGGATGAATTGGAACTGGTTATTTATTGGTGGGAAAAAATGAACTGAAACTGGTTCACAAGTTGGTAAAACATGGTTAGGAGCTGGTTCACCTGTTGGTAAAATATTTAGGATATATATTTGGTATAGATTATTTTGGAAGTTGTCTATTTAAAAATTAATCCACTATTGTAAAATAGAAACAAATGTCCTCCTACCGACTTAAAGATTAGTCTCATAATAACTCAATGACTCTGAACCGAAGGGATACCAGGGGCGGACCCATGTTGGGTCTATGTGGAGCTATAGCTCCACATGCTTTCCCCCTCTTTTTTTTTAATAGATAAAACACAGCAACACACTCACTTTCATAGTGTGTTTCATGCTTAAGTCCTGCAAAATTATTTGCACCTTTTGATGTGAACAAATTATTAATGATAACTAAGTTTTATCCAAATGATTTTATAGATGTGTCGGAAGTGGTCTTATGTTACAAATGTTCGTGCTGACCTAAAATTTGCTTAGTTGAAAGGGCTTTTAGATCTTTGTGCAAAACTTGTGGAAACAAATAAGTGCAGCACATTTGCTATGGTTTATAAACTTTTGAAGTTGGCTTTGTTCTTGCCGGTAGCAACTGCAAGTGTTGAACATGTTTTTTTAGCTATGAAAGTTGTGAAGAGTAACCTATGTAACAAAATGGATGATCAGCGGCTAAATGACCGTTTTGTAACTTATATAGAAAGAGATCTTCTTTTAATAATTATCAATGATATCATTTTAGTTCATTTCCAACAAATGGATAGAAAACGATTTTCATTGTAATGTATTGTATCAAACAATATTATTTCTTATTTTTAATATAGTTTGCATTATTTTTTCTTTGAAATTTTAGTTCTACATATACCCAAAGTCTGGATCCGCCCCCGAAGAATACTCTAAAGTGTACTGGACGTAAGAAAACTCGTAACAAATGTTAGACATGAAAAACACAAAGGGGGTTGGGAGTTAGGGACAGAAAATGAGGCTTTTTATTTTATTTTATATATTTTTGAATTTATAAGGCGACTGTTTTGATTGCTTTACCTTTATTTTTTTGACTGTGATTGCTTTACCTTTATGTAGCCTCTATATTGAACTTATTTTTAAGAGGCCTCCTATGTTGAAATTAAATACATGTTTGTAAAATAAACTAATTATTATTAAATATTAAATGATATTAGAATGAAAAAAAATATTTTGAACTGAACCGCTTGAATATAAAGTTTGTTAAAAACAGAAAGAATCGCTAAACCTATCAAAAAGAATTGAACCGTGATAGATAGTTTTGTTTTTTTTTTAAAGGAAGCTAGTTTGTCGACTAGTATATCTTCGATTTTAGTTAATGGTACGACGGTGGAGGGAATGACAGAAGTTCATAGTGCTGTTTTTGATAACTTTGCGGACCACTTTAAGGCGCGCATTGTTGAGCGTCGATTAGTGGATGATTTACAGTTTCATATGTTGTCGTAGGTGGATGTGGGAAGTTTGATAAAACCTTTTAGTGCAGAGGAGGTTAAAGCGGCGGGGTGGAATTGTAATAGCTTCAAACGTCCTAGACCGGATGATATTAATTTTAGCTTTATCAAAGACTTATGGCCTGAAATTAAAGAGAATGTTATGAAATTCATTTCATATTTTCTTCGTAATGGTAAGTTGACGAGAGGTATCAATTGTACTTTTATTACTTTAATTCATAAGATTGATAGACCTCAAAGATTGAATGATTTTAGACCCAATTCGTTGATGGGAAGTATGTATAAGATTCTGGCTAAATTACTTGCTAATAGATTACGGTCGGTGATTGGTAGTGTGATCTCAGAGACTCGATCGGCTTTTGTCAAAATTAGACAGATTCTTGATGAGATTTTGATAACTAATGAGGTGGTGGATGATGCTTGTAAGTTTAAAAAAGAGTTATTGATGTTAAATGTTGATTTTGAAAAGACCTATGATTTTGTGGACTGGGGTTATCTAGATGATGTTATGAGGAAGATGAAGTTTCCGACCTTATAGAGGAAGTGGATTAGAGATTGTATTAATACAAGGAAGACTTCTGTGTTAGTTAATGGAAGCCCTACATATGAGTTTCATTTGGAGAGGGAGTTAAGTTAGTGGGATGCTTTCTCTCCCTTTCTCTTTTTGTTGGTTGCTGAAGGTTTGCATGTGATGATGCCTTCAATGGCGGGTAACAATCTTTTTCTAGGTATCAAGTTGGTACTTCTGGTTCTCTGGCTATTTCTCATTCACAATTCGCTGATGCACTTTGGAGTAAGAGTTGGGCGAATGTTAGAACTTTGTGTGCCGTTTTGTATTTATTTGAGGCTCTTTCTAGTCTTAAAGTTAATTTCCACAAAAGCTTATTAGTTGGTGTTAATGTCAATGACTTGTGCTTAAATGAGTTGGCTACGGTAAGAAATTGTAAAATCGGGAGGCTTCCTTTTGTATATCTAGGTTCGCTGGTGGGGGGTAACCCGAAACGTGCTTTGTTCTGGGAAACAGTGCTAATTCGAAGCAAGTCTAAACTGTCCAGGTTGAGGAGCAGAAATTTGCCTTTTCACTGAATTTCTTGATTCATTCAGGTTTGTCCTACAATTCTTAACTGATAATAACTAAGCGCTTGCGATTCACCTTTCTACTGGATATCATAATTTATCTAGGTTTACCCTACAATGCCTAATAATAACTAAGCACTCTAAATTTTCCTTATGAAAGCTTAAAGTCATCATCAAACACATCTTGTCACAAATATAGGTGGATCACACAATATATTATCTTGTCAAATTTTACTTTGGATTCTCCTAAGTGTGAGTATTCTCAGGAGTCACTGTCCATCGGGAGAAATCAACCCCCTATCTGATGTTAAACCTGCCGAATGGAATCAAAACCTTTCTAGTGTAACCCTCACAAATTATTATTATTATTATTATTGTTCTTATTAACTTTACTTTACACTTATGCAAAACAAGGCATAAACATGTATTTATCATTAACATGATAACTTTGCCTTAACCAACGACATATAAGTTCATTGATCAATCATAACACTTGAACTTAACTACTAAACATAATCAATCTTAATTTAATCTTCAACCATACAATGTACTTATAATAATAAAGATAACATTATTTTACAAGCATAAGTCATCTTACTTGACCAACAAAAAGAAGATCATTGGTTAAACCTAGAACTTTTATCTATTGAAATGCTTTGTCTTAGCTATCAAATGGAAATCATCTTACATTGCTAGATACCCACTTATAACACTTTCTATTTAACACCGCCAAATCATACATCACTATAATGATTAAAGTCATACAATTTGAAACAAATCATATGCACAGCCTAAAAGTAACCAATTAACAGCTAGGAAGAGTTTTTTATCCAAATTGTCCCAAAATTCAGTTTTACAATAGAAAGACCTCAACTTCGAGAATTTAATTAACATAGCACACAATATCCAAATTGAGTAAACGAACATTTCCTGGAAAGCTTAAAATGTATGGATAATAAATATAATTTTAGTTTTTGTGTTTAATTATCCAATATGTACAGTTTTACTAAAAAACATGTATAGGTACGAAAATAGGACATAAACTTTTATCCAATTGGTAACTTGAATTGATAATACTTTAATTCATGTAATTCAACGATTCTTGTGTCAATTCTGTAGATATTTTTGTCTACTTTATAATGGTTACAAGTTCATTTCAAAATGATTTTTATATCGAAAGTTTTGGGTAAATCACTAACAGGGTGTACAAACTACGAATTGCAGAATTTCACTCTATTGATTCTACTCATGCATTTGTCAATCTAACACACTATAACCATCATACATTTCCTTAAAAAAAACCATCATACATTTGTCAATCAAATGAAAACACACCAATTCAACATGCAACAACATAAATTTTTATAATCTTTAAGCATTAAACATGTTCTATCATTTTTAATCTACAATTCCCAAGTCCCAATATTGGCCTAAGATGATGATGTTGATGACAAGCTCGAATGCCCTCTTTCTCCAATCCCCTACTTCCAATGATCTTCCTTGACTCCTATTTTCTCAAAATTTCTAACTTTTTCTTCCACTTTCTCTTTTCACCAATTTGTAACCCTAGCTCTTTAATCTTCTGATTTCCCAAGCTCTAACTCTCTTTCTATAAAATATTAACTCAATTTGTTGAATGGGTAAGATGATTTGTGCGTAGGATTTTGGTTGTGTCACGATTTAACCAAAGGAAGGGAAAATAGAAGAGTTTTTCTTCTACTGTTGTTGTTTCACGTGTGAGAGAGAACAAAAGGAAGTAAGAATTATGATTTTGTTTCTTGACTTTGGTTGACTCAAACCCTTTTATAATTATGGTGCTAAATTACTAGGTTTACGTTATACTCTTGTGCCTAATTACCTACAAATGCTCACAAGTCTCCAATTCTAATTACTTCTATAAACAACGAGTTTTTTTTATTTTTTATAATACACTTTGGATCACTTATAATTGGGTACTAATTGAGATTCTAAGTTTTTGGAATGTTACATTGTTGGTTTTGAAGGAAGGAGCTGATTTGAGGAGAATGTGTTTCGGAGGGTAGGTAGTGGGGTTGATACGTGCTTTTGGACTGATAGGTAGTTGGGGGAGGTTCCTTTGTGTGTTCGTTATAGGGGACTGTTTGAGTTGGCGGAGGATAGAGGGATTTCGGTGGCGGATATGAGGGAGTTGGGGTGGGGCGAGGATAGGGAGGGTTGAAGGCGGCGACGTCATTTGTGGGCGTGAGAGTAAGAGATGGTTAGGGAGTGTTCGTTGCTACTTTCTAATGTGCACTTGCAGGTTGACACAATTGATATGTGGCAGTGGCAGTGACAGTTAGACATAAGTGGTATTTATTATGTTTGTGGTGTGTATTAGTTTCTCACTAGTCATCAAGTGCAAACATCAGTTGCAATTTCTGATTTGGTGTGACATAAGAATGTTTCTCTGATGGTCTTAGTGTTTGTTTGGTGGTTACTTCAAAACATGTTGCCTACTAAGGATAATTTGGTTAGGCGCGGTGTTATTTCGGTTGAAGATCACTTTTGCATAGTAGGTTGTGGTGAGATGGAATCGTCTAATCATTTATTCCTTTACTGCAGTTTATTTGGTTCTCTTGAGTATTTGGTTCGTGGTTGATTGGGATTCTCTTCAATAGACCCTCGCTCTCTTTCGGGCCATTTCGATCATTATGCTATCTTGAAAGGTGGTTCGAAAGCGAGACAGTCTTTTTTGCACTTAATTTGATTTACATGTGTGTGGGTTATTTGGGTAGAACGAAATGATAGAGTTTTTAATCTTAAGAAGAATTCGATACCTCAATTGCTTGATAAGGTTAAATATTTGTCTTTGTGATGGCTAAAGCATAAGACTGCAAATGTTTCTCTTGAGTTTGCTAGCAACGATTCTTTAATGAGGAAAGCTAACAACACTCACTTTTGAACACTCTTTCTAACACTCACTCTTTTATTGGAAGAAATCACTGTGTGTCCCACCATTTTGTGTGGGTTCAATTTCAAAGTGTAGATTCACAATGATTTAAACCAATAAAAGAGTAAGTATTAGAGAGAGTAGTTTTTTTTTTTGACAAAATTAGTGAGAGTAGTTAAGACCTTAAAAAATAATAATTTATGATTCGGTTCAAATTTTGATTTTGATTTTTTTTTTTGTACAGTGCTAGTTAAGACCTTAAAAAACTATGCTCTTAATCCTCTTAAAAACTTATGACCTTAAAAGAATTGGAATGTGATTGATTTTGTTTTGCGAATCTTAAAAAGTAAGAATTGAACTGAGCAACATAGTCTGCTCTCTCCCTTTTGTTGACATTTTTTGTTTGTTGATGATATAATCCCTTTTTGAGGGGAAGATGATATAATCTCTTTGTTGACATCTAATAGAAATATTGAAATCCCCTAAAAAACAAATAGAAATATTGAAATGGGGAGCAAGCAGGGATTTGAACCCCCTCAACCTTGCAACACATGCAATGTCAAAGGCACATTGTCTCTGGGGTTGCATATGAACCCCCTCAACATTGCACATATATACATCAATAATGTATTTTTATATACTTTTGAACAACCTTATATTTAAAGCTCTACACCTTTTGCATCAACTCATGACTTGTATTCAACAATATTGATAATGAATTGGTTGTTCAACGATTTCATAACATGAAATTGTGTAGACTTTTGTAGAGTATATATGTAATTTTTTTAAGTATAATACAATATATCAAATGATATCAAATTAATAATTTTTAATTCTTTTTTAAAGTGTGATCTATGGGATAATAGTTTTCAATCTAACGGTAGATTTTATAATATGATTATGTCGAAATAAATTACCAAAGGTGTCATATATTAAGTTTTGACACCGTCGTGTCAAATATCTTTAATACAAATATATATTCAAAATTAGTTTGAGCCTTGATCTACGACATTGAATTACACATGTACATTATTATATTACTAAAATTTTATATACCATTATGCTATTTTTTTAAGGTACATTATACTATTTTACGATTGTGTTTTTATATAGATACTAACGTATTATTTGTACACCCTTTTCATTATATCTAAGAGTCCAATCGTAGTATGATTAATATTTTAAAGTTTTTTTTTTTTGGAGAGAAATATTTTAAAGTTATTGTCATACTTTTTTTGTAATTTAATATTATATATTGAAAATAAATTCAGCCAGCCCATTGAATACACTTCTGGATCCGTCCATGGGATACATAGTTTTTGTGTAATTCTTTTCTTCCGGTTTTAGCCTTCAATTAACCTATACATCCTTTTCTTATAATATTTGAATTATAAATTAAAAAATTGACTAAGTTCCATTGAAATAAGAAGAATATACTAAGAACAATATTAAACACTTAAAAGAAAAATATTCTTATCTTATTTGCCAAAACTTATTTGATACAAGTATACACTTAAGCACAAACATGCCTTTTCAAAGTGAATAAATTGGGTGTATGTGGTTCGAATCCCAACCCCTACATATAATAGTGCATTGTCCCTGTCAGCTGAACAATGCTCACGAGACAATAAACTACAACTTATTTATCTATAAAATACAAATGCCACAACATAATATCATAGACAAAAGTAATACTTATAATCTTCTCCAATTTGGCTTACATGATAGAAAGAAAAAAAACACACTATATTTTCATTAAATTAGGTCTCAAAACTTTGAAAACGAATTTCACACAAACTAGTGGGTTCATATAAATTTAATTTAATACGAAAAAGTATTGAAAAGAAAGTTTAAAACGAATGTTATTAACAGTTTTTTAAAATTTAATATCGGTGAAAACTATGACAAGAGTAGGTTTGAGGTAAGCATGTCTACACCCCATGTGTGTAGTTCTCTTTCTTGATTGATATGTTGAATGATACCTTAAGATTGAGCGACTTACGAATGCTATTGGGTCTCCTTAAACATGATTTCAGCTTGTTAACTTGTTCATTAGCCACAAACTTTAAGTTAACATCTTTGCCCTTTTCCAAATCTATACCTCCTTTGTAAGGATTTTGGTAAAAATGTACAGCTTGGTAAGGCGTAAACTCCAAACTTGATTCACCCAATGATTCACATTCTATTGATTTTTTCTGAGTGTCTTCATAACCATTCACCTTAGTACACACTTCATCATTTTCTTCCCAATCATCATATTTCAACTTGGAACATTCCACACGATTGTTGGGAGAATATTGTTTGTTTAGTTTTGAAAAACGGATCGAGGCATGTGTATTATTAGAATTCACATAATCGGCCTCAACCGATATTGAATCTTGGTCCATGGAACAAGTGGGTTGGATCCAATGGGTTGAGACTTGGGTCATGTTAGGATTCACATAATCGACTTCACTGGATATTGGATCTTGGTCCATGGAACAAGTGGGTTGGGCCCAACGGTCCAAAACTTGGGTCATGTTAGGATTCACATAATCAACTTCACTGGATATTGGATCTTTGCCCATGGAACGAGTGGGTTGGGCCCAACGGCCTGAGACTTGGGTCATGTTAAGATTCATATAATCGGCTTCATTGGATATTGAATCTTGGCTCATTGAACAGGTGGGTTGGGCCCAACGGGCCGAGACTTGGCTCATGTTAGGATTCACATAATCAGCTTCACTAGATATTAGATCCTGACCCATGGAACAAATAGGTTGGGCCCAACGGGCTGAGCCTTGGGTCATGTTGGGTTTCGCATGATTAACTCCAAACCAATTTGGTCTTGCCCCATGTTGTTGATGAAAGTGTGAATCATTATTGCTTTGCCCTTTGGCTTTTACCAAATTATAGATTGTATGATTGGGAACAATAAGGAACACATTACCAGGAACCAAGATTGATTCAGGTTTAACCACAATCCACGGAAACTCAAAAACATCTGGCCTAGTAATTGAGTGTCTTGGATTCCTTCTCAAAACTTCTGATGCTATTATTGGTTCTCTATGAATCTCAATGTGTCTACCAGGGTGCACAAATTTTAACACTTCTCTCTCTCTTTTGATACTTTTCATTCTCACTAGCTATAGGTGAAAATTGAATATAGAGATTATTTTTTTGAAAGAGGGAAGAATTTGCTTGCTTAGTATTTGCCTTTTATTGGTAACGTGTATCACTTCATGACAAAATAAAATTCCTAGAGAAATCAGAAATGGGCTTTGGAGAAGAAAATTCTTGTTCTAAGAATTTGGTTTTACTTGATGACAACTAAATTTCGTGTAGAATGGGAATTGTTTGTTTGTTTCTTCTTTTTATTTTGTTTCCTTCTAGTTGTTTTATATTTGATTACTATCTGAAATAACAAAGATATTTTTAGCTTAAAAAAATTGATTGCCAAGTGAGTTATACATCCTAAGTAGCAGTGCGTAGTGCATGCATTCAAAACAAATTCAAAAGAATGCTCAATGTTTGAGGACAAAATACTTCACTAAGAAGTCTCTTAAGTTTCAAACCTCATTATAAATTTTAAAAAAAGGTTTAAAACCTCGTCAATATTTCTTTCATTTGGGATGAGTTGTATAATAATTGATTAAAATTAAATTTTTATGGAGTTGAAGGTAATAAAAGAATCACGTTAAATTACGATGAAGAAGAAAATACTAACAAAACTAAAATACACAAATATTTTTCAATTCAAAGAAATGATTTAATCACATTTTTTAAATAAATTTAATTTTGTACACCGTCATTGTAAAAATTTTACACCGTCAACAAATCACAATTATATTTATTCATGTAAATTCATGACTTTAGAAATAATTATGATTAATATCAAATATTTGGAATGATACGAAGGTTATGATTGATTGGTAGTAAATAAAAGACGAATCAATCGACTGTAATGAAATAAGGCAACCTTGAACTTAATTATTTTTAATATGAAATGCATTTCATTTTAGGTTTAAATGTAGTTTTATCCCCTTATTTTGGCTTTTTTTTTTTAATAAGAAAAGCTAAAATGAAATTTCAATAAACAAACCTCTTTACTTTCCCCGCACAAAGTGTGTTGAAGAGAAACAAATAGAAAATTCAAGTTACATTAGAAATATGTTAGAGACACCTGAATGAAAAATAAAAAGAATCATTACAAGAAATTTAAAGGATTGACCCACCATGAATGGTAGTCAAAAGAAAGTTTTTTGTGCTTCGCTTTCAACCAACCAAAAGATTGAGCCTTAATGTTATCAAGCAAGTGATGAATAGTATTATTTGAATTCTTAAAGATTCTGGCATTTCTTTCTTTCCATAAGACCCAAGGTGAAGAAAACCAAATCAAACGAATAATGTGTTTCTTTCGTTTAGAAAAACCACCAAAGAAACCAAACTGAGCTAAATGATTTGATATATTAAGCGGAGTAACCAAGACGAAGCCTAACCAATCATAAAAAACTAACCAAATTTGACAGAAAAAGCTGCAACAAAGAAATAGACGAGAGACGCACGCGCGCGCACACGCACACGCACGCGCGCGCGCACACACACACAACCCTATTTTAAAACTCAAAATTTTGCCTCTTTTCAGAATTTTTGCCCTCTGTGACAACGTTGAAGTGGAATAAGTAGTGTGGAATACATGGATGAGAAGTACATGAAGTAAGGCATTTGAGTTATTAATTAGACTAATAAATATTTCATGATGTTGTTATAAAAGAAAAGTATTCCATGATGTCCATGTGAGATGAAGCACCAACACCATCAACAACAACAACAATATTTTTTTGATAAGACAACAACAAATGACATAAAAAAAAGAGTGGCTCCCAAGTAAGTTGGTACCCAACTCTAATTTTCTGCCAGATGCTCATAAATATATTATTAAAAAAAGAAAAAAAAACTGGGGGACATAAGAATGTGCTAGTTTATCTATAAAATGGAGGTCTACCAAAACAGGCAATATATATGAAAATAAAAAACAACACGAATGGATTATAACAACCTCTTAAGTAGGGGTCTAGATCACGGTGAATAGACCAACCGTCAACACGGAGCAGATCCACGTACCATCCTCTCCATACAAAACACAACAAGATAAACGCTCTTTCGAGCCCCAAAGTACAAACCAAATAAGACCCTCCTTCCGACACGTGGAGGAATACTGGAAACATAAGACCAGAATCGCAACCACCATCCAGAAACATCTAGAAACATCTGGATCAACACAGCAGTGCGTCCCATATCAGACCTTGAAGAACGACGACAACCTTGAGAATGCCACGAAAGCTGCAGATCTCAACAAATCTGGACAAATAAGAAATCAGGCAAGCAACAATCACCAAACCAAAGGTTTCACGAACCATTAACACATAACCTGTGTTTCATGAACCAGTACCTCTACAAACAACCACACCGGTGAACAACCCATCAGCCAGACCGTGTAAGAACAAACGACCCTCACAGGTTTCAAAGAATCTGATACCAATCCTTCAACCCGCGAGCGTGCCACTGTCGAAAACAAAGAACGTGACCAAAAATGGCGCCGCGACATCGCTGACTCAACCACCCCAGCTGTGGTTGAAGGTGATGCGGAGGATTAGAGGCCTCGTCGCACCACCACCACCAAGAGCTATATGGTGTCGGCAAGGATTTGGATTATAGTGGAGAAAAGTGAGGAAGCTTTGCTGGTTGTTTGTGGAAGGCGGTGGTTTAAGCAAGAGAGAGAAGAGAGCGTTTCAGGTTTCAGAACTCAATTGAACAACAATAACTAAGTGATATGTTTTGGTAGTATTTTTCATTGATCTTAAAGCTGGGAATACAATCTTGTATATGGAAAAAATAAAATAAAAATCAATTACGAGGTATTGCAAATGGAGAACAAAACAGTATTATAACATTGTTGATATATAATATAGTCTTTGGTAATTTTTGGAAGAAAAATATAATCATGCTTTGCAATAAGGATATGGAGATTTTTGTGAAGGTATGATACTTGAAATGCTGAGACCTTGGAGTTGACTAATAAAATCGTAACTTGAGTAAGCTTCAAATGAAGAATTTGGTTGAGAGCAAATATTTTGTTTATTTGGTGATTAAAGTTTTAATTGACGTCTTATCCAACAAAACGAGATAAAATGGCCAAAAAAGGAAATTACTTGTGTGAAAAAAGGTACTATCGAATTAGTCGATATACTAATACCAGTATTACATGCATGTGAATGAAGTACCTGAAATTGTAGAGTTAATATGTTCATTTAAATTATAGAGTTAATATAGAGCCATACATGTGTAATAATTCACTACTTTTCATCTCTTTTGGTTGATAGAAGGTAGAAATTCCAGCACAAGAGGAAAAAAAGCAAAAGGAAAAATTAATTGAAGAAAAATTGGAGTTTTAGGAAGCTCTCACCGTCCACTACAATCTTGTTGTTTCTTTCCTCTAATAAGGTGAATTTCTCAACTTAAGCTTCAATTTAAGAAACAGGAAACTGAGATTCTTTCTTAGGTTTAGAAAAATTGACATGCAAGAGAATAGAGCTTAAAACCCTAATTGGTCCCTTTTAGAGGTTTAGTACCGTTCTTGTTGCTAATTTTTGGCATTGAAATTGGGATTGTAAGTAGGTTCATTTTTTATTTTTTTATAACATTTTTTTGACTTATTGACCCAATAAAAGAGACTGTAATGAGAAACTTACTCCCCGGTTAGTTTAGAGTCATCATTAAGCTTATTGTTATGAAAAATAATAGTTAATTACATGAATATATAAGAAGAAATTTACTAACTTTTCAGTGATATGATTCTTTTTAATGATGAAATTATTGTTGTAAAATTAGAGTGGAAATTATCACATATAAGAATTTAAAGAGAAATATCATTACAAATAAATATGACTAATAATAAACTAAAATAAAGCACAAGGAACTTATCGAATTTGGTTGCCGACAGCTCCATCAAAATCTTCACAAATCAAGTTAGGGGAAACCTGCAAAACCAACACACGTTGTTACGTAACCTGAGGCGTGACATAGTCACTGTCCTTGAGGATTTTATCCGCCTCATTAGCGCATATTCTCCCAGGATACAACAAGTCTTCCCCGGTATGAATCATAGTCGGAGGTGTCAGAACAACTCGAATGTATCTCAAAGATAACTAGAGATGTAACCCAAAAACTCAGAATTTTTTATGAGAGAAAATAATGGTGTGTACATAGAAACATATGAAAAATGAGAGAGTATGTATGTGTGGTGTGTGCTATTATATTTTTCTGTCCTGCCATGCTCTTTATTCCTTACGTGTGTGTAAATATATAACAAAACAATGTCCATTCTCATGGGCTAAGGAAAACCGTTACTTATTTGTCACTAACCTTTAACTAACCATAATAATAGGAGCATGTGGTCAAAAGGAATAAAATGAGTATCTCTTAATAATGATGAGTCATGGAGATATTTAAGGGGATATTGGAACTAGTCAACAAACAGGAATAAAGTAATAATTCTAATTTAAATTGTTTTCTAGTAATAAGAAAAACTTTTGAAATATTTAATATCTCAAAAATACAACAATCCCCCACATATTTCAAAAGTTTAAAGTTAAAGGACGAAAAAATATTTTCTGGGTAAACATCGTAGATGTAATGCATCGGAACGGTATAGCAAGCTATAGAACCCGTCTTAGACTAATAAGACTTAACACACAGTGAATTGGTTTAGCAAGCTATGGAACCCAAGACACTTGTTGTATGTAAGAGGTCTCACAATCACACTACACCCCCACAATTCTTGCTGTTACGCGGTTGTGCGCTAATTGGCCATGCGCGTGCCTGGTATTCATGAGTGCTCTAGAGATTTTGCCATGATCTCATGCAAGCGACCACACTTGACACTCATATAGGCGATTTCATCAAGTGTATGCTGCAAGTCATACACCATCCATAAGGGATATGATAATCGTTGAAAACATTATAGCCTATCCTCTCAATATTGCAGTGTCTAGCACTTACTCAAATACACCATAGGAAAGAGACTAGGATTAAATTTAGCGCTAGCAGAACTAACATGTGACTTGTTCTTACCACATTGAACCTTCTTCATGGGATCTCCAATCACAAAGGTTGGGTTCCTATCACATGTCAATTTCGATTGGCTTAAGTCTCAA
>Ga0228710_1004338_pt1 | contig 22434 bp, 8 predicted proteins | sample MedpolnodulmetaG_FD_177995 | JGI IMG/M metagenome (GOLD analysis project Ga0228710, IMG submission 177995) | Root nodule microbial communities from Medicago polymorpha collected in Santa Monica, California, United States - pink nodules | ecosystem: Host-associated > Plants > Roots > Nodule...
ATGTCCCCCTTGCACTTCCAAGGAGAGTTCACTAAAATGTAATATCAAATTACAACTGCTCAATGCTACAACTAGCAAGAGACTTCAAATTACTCAAGCACAACTGCAAGAGATTTCCTATGCTCAAACACACATGCAAGAGACTTCCAATGCTCAAGCACAACTGCAAGAGGCTTCTATTGCTCAGGCACACAAGTAAGGGACTTCTAATCAAACAGAATTACAAAGAAGTTTGTTTGAGTTTGAACACTTGATATACAATCAGTGGTGTTCACAATACAAATCAGATACAGACTCTTAAGACTTTAGAATTTCTAAAATATGAACTTTGATAAGAAATTCTACGTGACTTTAGATGCAGAATAATAACAGAGTTTGGGACTTTGAATTGTTGTATGAGTCTTGCTTTTTTTTGTGTGTGTTTGTATATCCAACTAGCAGGTCTTCACTCCTTATATAGAGGTGTGAAAGATACGTTGGAAAATTGCAGCACAAAAAGAGTCGTTTGAAGCTTGTTGAAAATCATCAATAATCTTTTGACTGATATGGTTATTGTCCTATGAAGGATCAATTTCAAATGCATTCGTAGTTTGAAGGAACATTTCTGCAGGCTGAGCTGTTATCCTTGTCTTGTTGTAGAGACACGAACAGAGCAGTGGAGGAAGTGGTTGTACAGTTCGTACCATTTGTCCTTTGTAAACGCTCTTGATAGAACAAGCATCCAATGCTTTCAAATTGAATCTCAAGGGCCGTTGTTACACTCTTGCTCTTTTGCAAGATTTAGACGTGATTAAATCATTTGAACAACCTTTGAAGCTTTAAGTCTTTTCTTCTGATGAACTTCACCTTCTGGTGATCTTGCTTCTGACGAACTTGCTTCTGATGACGTCATCACTTCAGGAGTACTTTATACTTCAGATGCACTTTTCTTCAGATGCTTCAAGCTTCCTTTTTGTTGATTCTTTTGCTCTCTTTTGTTCTTTCAGAACCTTATAAATATATCAAATTTTGTCTATGGTCCTGTACACTTGAACAAATATTAGCATATCCAATTGACAATTTTTAATATCTTGTTATCATCAAAACTCTAAGGGTAACGTATGTTAAACATTTTTCGTTCCAACAATCTCCCCCACTCTAAGGGTAATGTTTGTTAAACGTATTTTGTTCCAATATTTATCTTTGTTATCAAAATTAGTCCTTGTTGTTAATTCTCTAACGGAACGTTGATGTGTCAGTTAGTGGGTCCCAAAAATTTAAGGACTATTTTTCAAAGTCACACAAAATGTATGGACCAAAAAACATATTTAACTCTAAAATAATTGACACCTACTAACCGCCACATCAGCATTCCGTTAGAGAATTAATAGCGGAGACTAATTTTGATAACAAAAATAAAATGTGAGGATTTTAAAAACATTTAATGAAATGTAGAGACTTTTCTATAAAGGAACGCAAAATGTAAGAACTAAAAATATATTTAATCCTAAATTTAATAACTTCAAAGCTATTGCTTTTGGTAAATAATTTCGAAGTTATGTGTGATATCTTTTTTACACAAATAACCTACTTTTGAAAAATAATATGCCAAACTACTCTACATTGAAAAATATATATAAAAGATTCGAAGTTATTTATAGGAAAATAGCAGGACCACGCCATTTCATTTGGTGTGATTGTTGTACAACATGAACATGCACTCAGAGTTTTTTCTTGCCAATTTCTTCGAAAGTTATTAAAATATAATGTTATTTAAACAAATGTCTTAAAGATACCAAAAAAAAATGTTTTAATGACACTTGTTAATTTGATAAATTTTATTTATAAAAATTATTTATTGTTGTTTCAATATTTTGAACACAAAATTTTCAAAATAAAATTTATACTTTAAATTTCAGGTTAAATATGATTTTGATCCCTATAAATATGTCAACTTTTCGTTTTAGTCCCTCTAAAAAATTTCTTCAACTTTTAGTCTCTAAATTTTTTTCCACTTTCACTTTTGGTTCCTCTTTTAAAGTAAACTCATATGTAGAATACATATTTTTGAATAAAATTTTGCAGAAAAATTCATAATATTATAAGAATCTCACCCCAAAAAAATTAGAATTTTTGAACAAAACATGAATTTAATATGAATTTTTATATTTTTGAAGGTTAAAAATTCATATTTAATCTGTGTTTTATTAAAAAAAAATCTAATTTTGTTTACAATATTCTACACATTTCTGCACAATTTCATTAAAAAAATACAAAAATTAACTTAAAAATACGACCAAAAGTAGTCATTGAAAATTTTATAGGGACTAAAAGTTGAAGGAAAATTTTAAAAGAATTAAAACGAAAAATTTGTATAATTATAAGGACAAAAAACATATTTAACCCTTAAATTTCTAAACATGTCTTATTTCCAGCGGAATTTCTTGTCCAAAAGTAAAAAATTGGGCAGTAAATTCAATCTCTTACCTACCCTGTTTTTTTGTGTCTGCTACTTTTTAGAGTAAAAAAAGTGCATCAGTCTTGCTATTATTATTTTTATTGAATTTTTTTATTACAATGTTTACTTGTTCCATATAGGATGTCCTACCAAAGAAGGATGATAAAAAAAATTTTATTAACTTAATCAATGATTGTGAATTTGAATTTAATCTTAGAAATACATCAATATTAGTGGAACGGGGTATCCAAAACAATGTTTATAGCCCTCCATAAGGGCTAGAACAAAACCCCATATGAATATCAAATCACAAACTAAAAATACAAACCACTTTGCTTTGTCCTAAGACTTATGTTTGAGGGGTTTGTGAACCGGAGAAATCTGGATATAGGACACATCACCCTTCACAAGGGTTAAAGTGGCCTCAAGCACCTTCACAGAGGCCAAAGTGGCCTTAGGCGCCCTCTATATAGACGCGCCTACGAAACCTTCTAGAAGTAGCTAGAAGCCTCAACGCTTATCTCGACCCGAGTAACTTAATGCATGAGCTAGCCGAGAAACATACCCAACTACAACTATAAATACTAACCTTGAGAGCATTCTTATGGTATGACCTAAACCTATTAACCTTAGTCTTATAGATTGTACTCACTGCAAGTACAACTATTTTGTGACAATTTTTTGACAATTCTCTCTTTCATACTCACATCATGTTCATATTATCTCTCTTCCTTTTTCTCTATGTATTTTTTACCAATAAAAAGAAAGAAAAATAAAGTTGTCACAAAAATTGTTACCAATATCACTTTTTTATTAGTTCTTTTGAGAGATATTTTTATCTTGAGAAATGCTAGCAACACACATTCTGACACACACTTTTCAACACACTTTCTTTAATTGGTAAATATTCACATGAGACCCACATGATTTGGTGGGACCCATATGAATTTGGTGGGACCCACGTGAATTTTAACCAATCAAAGAAAGTGTGTTGAAAAGCGTGTGTTAGAGTGTGTGTTGATAACATTCCTCTTTTATCTTTTACAGGTTAAGCAACCCAAAAGTAGAAACATTCTCTTAAATTTTATGCACTTAATTAATTAGAATCCACAAATCAGGATTTATCTATTTATTTTTTGGGAAATGTTAACTTGTGCCATTAGGACACATGTTAAGGATTCCACTAATAGAAATTTTGTATCGAAAATTGTGTTAATTTATTACTTAAAAAATTAAATATTAATTTTTTCAATTAATACTTACCATCAGTGACAAAAATTTAATGCTTAACATGTGTCCTAAGGACACACGTTAACCTAAACCTTTTTTTTTTTTTACTAAGAGATGTCCCTATTTTACTTACATTCAGATTCTAGGTTAGCACATTCACATTCAACCGTGTCGCATCATATCTCTATTTAGCTTTAGCAATCAAATTGTCCGTTGACATCCAAACTACCCTATATAATTCATATTTCCTAATCAAGTCATTTCAACAAGGTTGTTAATTTTGTCCAAGAAAAACAAGGTTGTTATTAATCTATAATAATAATTGATCGATCTGTAAATTTTGACTTGGTAAAATATGAAGTCAGTTTTTGACAAATTCTTTTAATGAAGTAAGTTTTTTTTCTTCAAATCATGACCCTGCATATATTATAGTATATTATTTCTATCAAATGAGCTAATTCTAAGGAAACAATATATCAATTTTCTATGTATATATAAACAAAAAGATCAATAAAAAGAATATCCCAAATTGTACCCTATAAGTTGATATATTAGGCAATGAAAAAAACAAAATTGGTTTCTTCGCCACTGTACTTAGTAATGTGTAAATTTGCAATAAAAACTTTAATAAAATGAAAGTCAACATTATCCACAATAACTTAGAAGTTTAGCTTATTGAAAACTCACATTTTTCTTTTTTGTTGTTGTTAGGGAACTCACATTTGTCTTTTATCTAGGGTTTAGTTTGGTGTTACTTTTTTCTTTATCACCTCCGACTCTAGAATAAAATCTCGTTGATTAGATTACAAGAACTAAAAAAGATAGAAAATAAATTGAGATATTTTAATAAAGAAATAGCAAATGCAGTTGAAATTTTAAAAATGATATATAAAATAACAATAACAGTTTTCAAGGAGGTCATATATTTTAGGACATGGTAGTAAAAGATAGTGAAACTAAGAATTAAATCAACCACGGAACTCGGATAATCAATATAAACCAAAATAATTAGTTTATATTGATTATGCGAGTAATCCAATTTCAAAAAGCCGCATGAACATCACATTTCAACTTTTTGGGTGTTGTCTCAACCATATAGGCGGCTCAGACCGATGCGAAAAGGGTTGTTGGGGATATGAAAATTATCTTGTATATCTATTTTTATTTTTGAAATTATTTTGGAACCATTTCTTAACTTATGCGTGCCATCTTTGCGCAGAGGTCGAACTTGGATTCGCCGTTGAAAATATCCTTCATTTTCAGTATGCACCATTAAGAACCAACAATTTATGATAATCTTCCATGTATTGTTTCACTTTTATCGATGTCCCTAATTCTTTTTTTTTTGGGCAAATATTCAGATTTTTTTTGGTTGAGAGGATTGATATATTTTATTAACCATTATATATATATATATATATATATATATATATATATATATATATATAATTTGAACTTGAGTATTTGTTTTTAACGGTGAATAAAATCTAAAGTATTTTTCTTAAAAAAATCTAAATCATTTAAAAAAAGTTGATTTTTTATTTTATTTTCCAAAATAAGTTTATTAAATTTAATAAATAAAGTTAATCAATTAAATCAAAACAATTCATTCAATTTGTTCTTCAATCATTTAGTTTAGTTCATATTTTATGATTTTTTTTTATAAAAACCGAACCCATCCAAACCGATCTTTTTAAATTTGTTTGAATATTTTTGTTCCTCCAAAAAAATTGAGCAAACTTACACCCTTCATAAAAGAACCATTATAGTTTCATAAAAAATAAATAAATCATTTTAGTCACTTATTACTATCTTTATAACTTTGTTGAAATTAATCTATTTATTCATCTCCATTAAATGTGTTGTCATTGTGAGAAAGCAGACCACGAACTATCTCAACTGGTTTGTGACATGTCAACATGTCCATCTAAGATCCCTTACACAGTTTTATTCTTCTCCATTGGTTTGGACATGAATCATGATGATTGTAAAACACCTCATGTGGTTCTCCTCTTCTTCTTTCAAAATTTACTGTTGCTATTCTTCTTTTTGTCTTCCTTCTTTTTGATGCAAACATAGTGAAAGAAAGATATAAATTGAGCTTCTATTTGTTGTAGTTGTAGGTAAAATAATAATTTATTTTTAAAAAAAAGGTAAAATAATAACTATGTTGCATTTGCAAAGATAAAATCAAAAGGTTTAGAGATATTACTTTGATCCTTCTACTTTACTTTATTCACTATTTTGGTCTATCAAATATCAAATTTTAAAATGATCGACTTATCTATTTATCCATTTAAAGTCTGATTTTTTTAGGGTTAAATTTTGAATTTTATTGACATGGCGAATGAGATTTTTATGTGACAACTTTGTAGATGATACGACATTGTGTATGTAGATTTTTATTAAGAGGTTGTGTGTATGAAGATTCTTATTCAAAAATTAATTTTCTTTTCATCAAAATATAAATTAAACTATATCACAAAAGTATCCAAATTTTACACAAAATATTATATGTGAGGATTCTCACTTTACAATTCATTTCCATGTAATCAATTTAATAGTTACATAATTATCTCTCTATTTACATCATTAAAGTTGGGGGAAGAAAATCATAATTTTAAAAAAGGAGGGACCAAAACAAAAAATAAGTCCAAGTAGAGACTACATGTAGGTCAATTCAAAATTAGTATTGTTCTGAGTTGGGTTAAAATCCAATTAGTTGGTGTTTCACACTTAACACTCATCATCATACACATAACATTTCTATGAGGATCAACGACTACGTGATCAAAATTACACCTTCATTTGCACATCATGGCGAGATACAAACATTTGCTTACATCCTCAACTAAATTTCCCACCTTCTGAATTTAATTTAACAATTGAGTGTTTGTAGATTCATCATGCAGCCCCCCGAGATTGAAGAGGGTGGAAAGTGGTCGTCGGTGCACAGGTCATGACAACATGCGGCTTCCGACAGCTTCAAGGCAAACAAAATTACATCGGAATTATAAGTATGAATTGTAAGGTTAAAAGAAGACTTATAAAAATTGTTTAGTATTATTTGCATCAATAAGATGTATCTTCTTTGATAGTTAATTCATTAAAAACTCTTTGATTAAACGTGTTTGATTTGAAACAATTTTGAGATTGACGACATTCTAAAAAAAATTTAAAAAATGTATGAATAAAGACAAAACACATTGACAAAACTCATGTTTATTTGTGGTGTTAATCAACAATACTTACGGTCGTCTCGGCTGTTACACATCATTATCGAAAATCCCACATGTATGTCATGCTTCTCAAATCAAATATTTTATGTGATATATAAATGACCAAAAATAATTTGGGAAAGATAAAATATCTCAAAGACATTTTAGTCAAATTTTATTTACCACTTTTTATCTTTGGTAAGATATCTCAATCTTGACATCTTGATTGGGCCACTTCAGCAAGATCACGTTACAACTTACTTTTCGATTATTTTAACTGCAACTTGTAAGGACACTTGGCTCTCTTGTCCCCCTTTCCATCTTACATGTGTGAAGATGAGACCAAATCTAAGTTTGGTTGACCACAGCTTTAAGACAAGGAACAAAGTGGGACCCACGAGCCCACACACAGCAGCCTACTTTGTTAATTGCAATAATAATGTTTGGGCCCACCAAGCTGCTTCATGCCTCTACACTTACTTAATGGCCATTAGATTTAGAATGAGCTTGGACCCACCAAATAAATTGTGGTTAATGGCGGCTGAGACCTCACTATAGTACACACTAGAAATTTCAAAAGGAGAAGAAGAACTTACTCTTGTGTCACAAAATTATAGCCAACTTCTACTTCACCAACACTATTTGCATGTACCATCCTCTTAGGTTCACACTATAGATATGAAACAAACAGATCATTAATGTAAAAAAAAGCTTGAGTAAGTTACCATTTCAGTGTCTAAAATTGCAATAGACCATACAACTTTAAACTGTCATACATGATTGAATATGCATGCATAAAACATCTTTCAACTATCCATAAGTCATAACGCAATTGACAAAAAAATCGAAATTGTTTGATCGAATGTCGTGATCAAAGTTCAAACACCAAATCTTCTATGCGTGTGAGTTTCCAACGACTATTGAAATATCTATAAATAAAAAAGAACTTTAAGGTGATACGTATACAAATTATTTCAAAAAAATAACTAGATCTTTCTATAATATGTATCTATAAATAATTTATAAGTATCAGTATTTGATACGTATTCGTATTCAAACCTTGATACACTTCACATTGATGCACTCGACTAGACTCATCAAATGTCCAATAAACAAGACAACCCATACTTAGTTTTTACAATGTAACAGTAACTACTATACTTGCTTATTGATTATTTTCTTTTAGTAAATCAATCAATCAACCAATAGGGAAAGAAATATCCCTCAATTAATGCGTTAAAGATGTTGAAAGGGCATGAAATGGGGGGATTTGGTGTGTCCCACAGTTGGTGACCAAAACAGATACGAAATTGAAGAAAAACCAACCCACCGCCCTCTATATGGTATGGCCGCCTTCCACTATCTTAATTTTCAACATTATAAAATTAAAATGTGTACTTATTCTATGACCTTAACGTAGGAATTAAGGGGAACCATATCATAGTACTATTAGATTACAATTTTGCATACAATTATTTCATATTAATAAATGCTCACATACTGTTACTAGTCTTGTGAATATCCATTTTTTGAAGATGCAGTTTCTTGGAGATAAGAAGATACTTCGAAGGCAAAGAGTACCATTCCTTTGCTGCCAAACTTTGGATGATATGACACCTAGGCTCGATTATTTTGTCTGTTCATTAATTAAATAATTAAATGGAATTTTTATGGTTATAATAAGACTTGATAAATTTTTAGGTCATTTATTCAACAAAAAGAAAAGATCATGTTGTACCTAAAAAGTATAAAACTTAAACGGGTGGCATAACTCTTAACTAGCATAGCCCAAGAGTCTAAGTAGGAACACGAAGAAAATCATAAGGTCTTGTCTGTTTAGATTAACTTAATTTTAAACTGATGTAAAATAACTTATGTAAATAAAAAGGGTTGTTATTGTCCTCGTAAGCTTAACTAAGTTGGTATGAATAATGCATAATATATGTAAGGTGTGAAGTTCAAACCACGACCGCAAAACAAAAAAGTGTTGCTATTTACAAAAGAAACGATCAAGAAAAGCAAGAATGTATGTATTGAGTACGTGTTGTACAATCGGGTATTGATAACAATTTATGGGTGCGTGTTTATCAAATAGTTTTATCCAATCACAATATCCACCTCATTTTCTTCGCTTTCTTGCATCAATTATCCCATAAATTTTAGCATTTTTCGTAAATAAATAAGTTTTTATTTACCATTTATAAACTTGTCAAAATAGTGTATGAAAAACCAGTTTGAATTACATCTTTTGTTAATGAAAACTTATGAGTTACAAGTTTCAACTTTTGTTGACCTCGCCATAGACATGTTGAAACTTGTAACTCCTTAAGATCAACAACCAAACAAAAGTATGAGAAACTATTTGAGAGAAAGGATGCCCTCTACCACCCCTTTAACTATTTGCCAAATTGTTTCATGTGAATCTTATTCAACAATTACGTCTTAAAACTATAATCTAAAGCTATGTGAATTGCCCAAAGCCGTGTCAAAACGATTGAGCAAGCACGAAGAAAACCCAAAAATGAAATTGTATTTTGGATTACGTGTGTGTTTGGATACATGTTTCTCTCTTTTTTCTCGCGTCCCAAGACAATATTGTAGTGATTTTATAACTCTAAGATTCCTAACTTCTTTCCATTCGTGCGTTTGGCAATTTTTTCAACGTGGAAACAAACGAGCACTACAAACAACTTCAATACAAGCCACACTATCATCGTCACTATTAATTTTGACTCATCCATCATAGGTGCCTCACACACACCACTATTGTTCTCACTATCAATTATAAAATATATTTTTGGCTTAAATATCATATTAGCAAGATCTTAATCGAGTAATTTGTTTAAATTAAATTTAGTTCTAAAAATCAAACTTAATTGTAAACATAAAATTCTAAGGTACTTTTGTTTTCCTGTTTCTTGGTTGAATTCATTCAATGCCGCAAGACAAAATGACCAGAAAGTTTAAACTTTATGAACATTTCAAGGGGCTGAATTTTCTTTTGATGATTATGTGGCAGCTTTTGTTTACTATATATCCATCAATTTCACGACCTTTTACTAAATCACATAAATTTCTTTTTGTTTCTGAATAAATAAATCACACAAGTAACTTTCATTTTCTGGTTTCACTTCTTAGACTTTTTACTCTAGGGGACCCAAAAAAAGGACACGGTTAATCTTATTTATATGCTTTAACTTTACATTTAAGGCCAATAATTTTCTATCACTTCTGTCCTTTTCATCTTAATCAATTTATCCTAAGCATAAATCTTAGAAGAGTAAAGAAGGAGACTTTTCAGCCTCACTATATCATTATGTATTCATTATTACTATCTAAGATGAGGTATCTAGGCCCAAAATCATATTAGAGTATGTGACATAATTACCCTTATAGTGATATTTTTCTATGCTTTTTTCAGTACTCTCAGTGAGTGAAGACCCAGCTAAATAGGCAAATAGTACATTTTTTTATGAATTGCTTTGAGGAAAGGCCACCCTTAGATTTAGCAATCTTAATGTCTTACTAGAAGGGTGCCAAAACATTTCTTATGGGGTATAGAAATGAAGTTGCAATGTGCAATTGTTGAATAGAAGAATCACATAAGGCAATGAAGGAGTGCCAAAATTATGAAACAGCTGTAATTTTGCATATTAAAAGTTAGGAACATATTGATGGATTAGCCATCATGTGACATATAGTCAGTCACATTTCACATGGTTATAATTGCAATTCACTTGACTGTGTGATGCTAAAGGGTGGCTAAAAAACCCCACTGGTTTTTTTACCCTAAATATTTTACCTCTGTACTTATACCGATGGATTCTGCATCTGTTCTTTTTACGCCCTAAACATTTTGTGTTATTGTGTACGTTTCTCTTAACCCTTCCATTTTAAAATTAAAAATAATAAAAAATTGACTAAAGATTACATAGTAAGAATTTGAACTCAATGTTTTATTTTGCGAATATTTTGTTCTTTGTTAAAATTCATTAATCACTTTAGCACAATCATTTGATTTAATGACAACATTTTCAACCATGGCATTTAGAATAATTAGTTTTTTTTTGAAGAATTTAGAATAAATAGTTATTGAGTAAATGATCAACTAAGTCCTTCACTTTACTGGGGCGTGTCAATTTAATTGGTGTCTTATTTTTATAAAATGTCAATTTAGTTCCTCACTTTATAGAAGGTTTGTCAAGTTAGTCTATTCTTTATGTACACCCTCTGATGACTATAATAAACGAAATTTAATATTGAATATTTATTCATTAAATGATGTATGTAATATATAATAAAGATCATATATATTAGTCTTGTGAGCATAGCTTAGTTGGTAGGATAATGCATTATTATATGCAGGAGCCGGGGTTCGAACCCCAGACACCCCACTTATTCACTTATAAGGTGAATTCTAGCCACTAGGCTACTTGACCAAAAAAAAAAAATCATATACATCATTAATTGAATAAATTTAAAATATAGATTTTTTTTTTATAAATTATAATAGTAACCGAAGAATGTATTTGTTAATTGCAAGAAATTCATCGATACTAAGTATGTAAATTCATGAATCAAAATGCACTAAATTTATAATTTTAGAGACCGACTTAAGACTTTGAAAGAAAGACCAACTTCAGTAACTTTTTGATAAGTAAGAGACTGACGTGACATTTGATAGAATCAATGAGTTATATTATTTGAACAACCATTTGATTGACAATTTTTGAAATAACCTTAATTTTACAAAGAAAGAGGTATTGACACAAAAACCAAAACAATAGAGAGAGTAAAAACATAATGTAAGTATAAAAAAGAAAGTTATCGCAAAAGTTGTTAAAAATAGTTGTACTAATATTATTTCTTAAAATCAATATTACATTTCCTATTGTGACGTCTATGTTTAGCAAGTCTTTTTATCGTAGTTAAAATTTGTTTTCCATTTTTTTATATCATAAATTGTATATCTTTGCACATAATTGTGGAGATTAATAAGAACGATAGGTAGACATTCTTAATGTGTACACATTTGTACCACTTTGAAAAATTTCAGTTAACCAAAATATGGTCTGTGTTACCACATTTTTTTAGTTGCGTGACCACTATTTTTCCAGAATTTATTTGGTTAACTAAGTGGAAAGATAGGGGTCACACGCATTTAGTTGCGTGACCACATTTTTCGGCTTCTAAATAGTGGTCAAGCAACTGAAAAAACGTGGTCACACAGACTATATAGTTGATTAACTCAAATTTTCAAAAGTGGTACAAATGATGTATGCATTATGGGTGTCTACTGATTTTTATTCATTAATAATGACCCTAGTTAGAGAGAGAGAAAAATGACTCTAATTAGGTAGGATTACAAAGACAATAAAATTCTCCCTCATTTTACGAGTTGCATTTTTATTTTATTTTTTGATTAGATTTAAACTCAAAACCACTTTGTTAAGATAAAAATGACCTGCGTGATAATTTATCGGTTCCCAATTATAATTTTTGTTTGAAAACATTTATCATCCCTAACTATAAGCTCTTATACAAAATACTAAGTGTTTTTATTATTATTTTCAAAATATATCTTTATCAATATCACTTCTATGGTGGAAGATGAAAATTTAAAATTACACAACAACATGAACTTTTTCGTATGGAAAGTGACACTAATGATGTTGATCTATCAAATGTGAGTTCGGGAATCCATATAATTAATGCAACATTTTTTTGGATGAAAATGTGATGTCAAAGACTCATTTATATGGTTCCACCAATACGCTGATCCACAATAGTGTTTTATCCTCCGGGTATTCTAAAGGTGATATAGAGTCTGGTTTGGATGACTTGGTGGAGGAACAAGAGTGGTTCTTAAAGTTGGATCAAAGATGTAGAAAGTCTCACGCCCAATAAAAAAATGTCCAAGTAATATTTTACTATTTGAACTGTACTTTAGAAGTACATTTGTTACACTACACATGTTGTCGAAAGTACTTTTAAGCCAAAATCTATTTTATTTTTAAATAAACTTTTAAAATGACTTCTGAGGTGAGAAAATAAACTTTGGATATATTTGGAAATTCGTTTTGATTTTGATTTAAAGTATAAGGGTTAAATATGTTTTTGATCCTTATAAGTGTACAAACTTTTGTTTTAATTCTTTTAATATTTTTCTTCGATTTTTAGTCATAAAAAAGTTTTCAATCTTTATTTTTGGTCTCTCTTTTCAAGTAAATTCACATGTAGAATTCATATGTTTGAATAAAAATTTGCATAAAATTTTATAATATTATAAGAAACTAACCCAAAAAATCGAAATTTTTTAACAAAACATGAATTAAATATGATTTTTTATATTTTTGACGGTTAAAAGTTAATATTTAATTCATGTTTTGTTAAAAAAAAATTGGGAGGGATTTTTATGATATTCTACAAATTTTTGCACAATTTCATTTAAATATACAAAAGATACACATGAATTGACTTAAAAATAGGTACCGAAAATGGTGAGTGAAAATTTTTATAGACTAAAAGTCGAAGAAAAATTCATAGTGACTAAAATAAAATGTTATATATTTATAAGGAACAAAAACATATTTAACCCAAACTACATAGGATAAATATTATACAGTATATGATATTCTAGCCTTTTAGATATATTGGCTGAGGATTGTGATATTTATCATCTCAATAAGACTATTTCAGAACGTGAAAGATAAGGTCTACTTTTTTAAGGCTCAAAGGGACATATAAAATGGCAGCAGTAATAAAACGGTGGCTCCATCCAGCAGATCTTAATCTAACTTAATTTCATTAAATATTATTCATGCAACAAAGACAAAGTTTCCAAAAGTACAAGATGGCTAAGTAGAAAAATTCCAAAGTTCATGTAGCTCCTCAGTTTTCAAAAGCAGTGGTTATAAACAATTTACAAGTCAATTGCAGTGAAGATTGAAAGCCATCACGTGTTATGATAAGAGGAAACAGCTGGGAAATGTGATTAACTAATAAAGTGCATAAAAACAAAGAAAATAATATAATTAAGATTCATTCATTGGCAATGTTGTAGATTGCAAGAAATCTCCCAAACTTTTTGTCCTTATTGATGTATGACACAATATCTTTCAATGTTGTGTCCTAATTTCATTTCATTAGTTTTGTTTCCTGTTGAGGGCATTTGAATGCACAGTTTTTGTTAGGTACATTAGTCAAATTAATTTCAATAAGAAAGTTTAAGTTGACTAAGTAAAAAAATAAGTGTTGAATATGTTACATTAATCATAATATGGCTTGAATGAGACATATATTTGGTCGATGGGAATGAATGAGACAGGAGGAGGAAGAGGGAGACTAACCTGAAATTATGTTTTGAATTTTCTTCATAGTCAAGCACATGTCCTCCTCTTTCACAATCCACAAAACATGCTACCAAATACTCATTTGACTAAATAAAATAAAATATAAACTCCAATCACCAATTTTGTTGCTTTTCTAACTCTACTTTTTTTTTCTTTTTATTTATAACATATACTTTATAAAAATGCATACTAGTAGTATTTAATTGATACGCACTGATATTTTTTACACTTTTAATCATCAAATAATCTTTGAATCATTAAAAATCTTTAATTTCACTTAAAATATATATTTAATTTCATTATACCAATTAACCTGGGTTTGTTTTGGTGACTATCAATCCTTTGCGGGTCCATTAAGACCTCATACAAGTTCTTCCTCCTTTTTCGATTTAATAACATTGTTTTATTACCGATTGGTGATAGATTCATTTACGGTGTAAAAGAATTGAGCCAAGTCAACCTTTAACATTTGAGTTTGGCTTGTATACAAATAAATAGTTTGTGCTTGATTCTTTATTCAAATGAGCTTAACTAAAGCTTTTTCAAGCTCATTTTTATATATAACATACCAGTTTTATAGGGCTGAGTGAGAACATTAGGAACTCTAAGCTGATATTAAAGTCACATTGTTACGTCAGTCGGGTCATGTTTTACATGTCATATTTTGAACATAAATAAGGTGTTAAAAGTCTCAAATGAATGACATGACATAAATATATTTTTATAAATGATAGACAAATCTGACCTTACAAATTGAATTTGTAGAGTTGAGTTAGACTAAATTCAAATTCTAAAATAAACAAGCAATCTCCATTTATGAATCACTATATAGCTAAGAAAGTTTTTCGAACTAGGCTGATACCCATTTCTTGGACCTAAAGTCCACCAACGAAGCTATGTCCTTAAAAGGGGGGTCCAAAGGCATCTACAACTCATATATGCGCTATCAAAGAGTTGCGACGCATCAAATAAGGCGTTCATAGCCAATATAAACCCTCCAACAAATCGAGCAGTCGTCTGACCTTGGCACCAATATATATGGCTTGCTAAGTGAATTGATATTTTTCACATGTGGTTTCTTCCAGCTCAGCTCTAAGTCTATAAACCTCCTTAAAGATAGGACTTGTTAGGTAAGCTAAATTGCCTTGTTTCACCTTCCAAACTCTTTGACTTGCTCGCTCCCGGTTCGTTGTCGGTTTGATGTGTGAATGTCTGTTTGCATCACTTATTTGATGTTTTCCTACCTAGTATATCTTGTTCATTAAAACCCATCAAAATAAGGAAAATTAAGTCATTCTCATATTTGAAATCTAACTATTAAATATTTACAAGAAATTGTAAAATTTCTAATGGATTGGTTCCAAAACAAGTTAACATGTGTCTAATTGAAAAATATATAGGTGAAATCAAGTAGATTGGACACTTATCAACTTTCCGAACTTAATTTTTTTTGTCTTCAAACAAAAATCGACCAAAAAATGGTTTCAAAACAAGTTCAAACATCTATAGTGCAAACTTTCAAGATTTGCGACCAATAAAAAAAACTCTAAATCAAATCATTTCAAGTTTGCATGATTCATAAAACAAGTGCACAATTAAATCATATGAATAAATCTAAGCATGAATGTGAATTAATTGCTTATTCACAGTAATATTTTAAGTTTTCATATCAGTATTCATTTAACCAGAACCACAATTGAGTAGATGGTGTTTCTCTCAATTGCATATACAACAAGTCAATTTTAAAATACATCTATACAACATCACAAAACATGCAATTAGTCATGGATCATTAAAGCATTTATTTCCTATGTACAACTATTTACACCCATATGTTCTCTTTTCTCACCACTCAACTTCTTTGTCAGATTGGGCCATAACCCATAAGGCCCATAATAATTAGTCTTCTCTTTTCTTAACCTAGTCTTCTTCTTGTGTAAGAAACAGAGAGAGAAAATAGAAGAATGGCAATGGTGAAGTCTCCACAAAAGCATGTTAATCTCTTTTACTCACTTGATTGTGAAGAACTTGCCAACAAAGTTGCTTCTCACTCACAAGCTAACATCACTCTCCAGAATATCAAATGGAGGTAGGTACCTCATCTTCGTTTCTCACTTTTTGAATCGTGTTTGCTCTTGATTATGCGTTATTTTGAATTTAGAATAAGATAATTTCACCGCAAATTTAGTTGATAATTGCTATATTTCTACTTTGGAATTGGTTTAATTTCTGGGAGTTATACATATTGATCTTTCAATGTAATTAGAGTGAAACCCAATTCAGTTCCTCGACATAAAATAAACTCAAATTATCTGTCCAATGTTAGGCATTAGTTTGGGTTTGAGTTTATTTTTTATGTCGACCGAATTGGGGCACGAGAAAATTGTGAGGGACCAAATTGAGTTTTCATTCTTTATTTTAGCTCAATGTATGTTAATTTAGGTTGTATAATTTGTAATTTTTATTATTTTTCATATTCAATTAGTAGGGTTTATCTAAGGATGGTTTAGTTGAACATTTTTCGGGGTTGTATGGGGGTTTGGAGGGGAGGAAGTGGATGCCAAGAAATGAGAGAGAAATTTTAACCTTATTTGAGAGTTTATCTTTTTTAGAGAATGATAATGGAATGCTTATAATAGTCTCAAAATTAATAATTGGGTTTAATGGTTATACACTAAAAAATGGACAACCCAGTGCACTAAAGCTCCCGCATACGCAGGGTCCAGGAAGGGGTGAGTGTCTAAAATAATTTTACGCCATAATGCAATAGGAACTCATCAGAGTTTGTAATGGTTTTTTAAATATAATACCGAATACTCTGTTTCTATTGGACGCATTTACACTGACGGTGCATATCTTTTTTCTCTATGTATTATCAAGAAAAATAAACCCCCTGTTATTTCAGGACTATCCTTCCTTCCATCACTCTTTCCTCCTTTTTTTTCCTTTCCTTTCCCAAAGCCTTCCCCTCCTGAACAATCAAACCGAGGGCTTTGGAAGAAAGGAAGGAACAAATGGAAAGATTTGAGAGTTTTGGGAGGGGAGGGCTTGGGGGCTTTTGTTTTGGATTTTTTTAGAAAAAAATATTTTGTTTAATAAAAAAATCACTTTTGTCTTTTTTAAGTGTTTGTTTAGGATTTTATAAAAATCGTTGCTGCATATGTGTATTGTATCCTTCTGTTTGTTTCCTGTGATGTTTTGAAAGAGCCGTGTTAATTTGACACAATGGTAAAACAAAGTTGACAACAATTTGGTTGGTTAATTGTACAGCTCAAGATCATGGTTAATTACGTTCTGTTGATGATTAATGAGTTTACACTTTGTTATGTTCATCGATCATCTACTGAAACTAATTAACCTTGTATTTAAATGGTGTCAACCATCCAAATTGCTGTCAGCTTTAGTCGTCAAATTTGTATGTCAAAATATCATTTATGTTTTCGAGCTGTTTAGCAAAAAAATCTATTCACTCTAAAATAAAAAGCTGTTAGGATTAGCTTTTCCCAAAATCTATTTTTTTCAAGAACAAGGAGGTAACATATGAACTAGTTAAAAATCAAGTTTTTTAAAAGTGATTTTTTTGTATAGTAAACAAAAACAAATAGCTTCAGATCTGTTTTAAAATCTCTAAAAAAAAATATCTAGATTTTTCTAAAACAATCTTTTTTTTTTCTAAAGCTGAAACAAACGCACCCTTGGTTTTCTTCATATTACAACTTCCCCCAACTAAAAAATTGTATTGGAGGGTTTGTATGAATTCTTCAAATTCAATTTATCCTTTGTAAAGATTAGGCTTAGATATTCTAATGCTTTTCAGTGTATCCTTTGTAAAGATTAAAGTGTTTTTTTTGGGTTGAATTACATGTAGTCTTTACCGAGTGGCTGTGTATGGAAGCTTCCAGCGGAGGTAGAAGCTAAGATGAAAAGAAGAGTCTGGGAAAGTACTAAGATCAGATCATCTGTTAGTGAGAGTTGGTAACTTATATATATTGATTGTGATAAAGTAGCGAACAATTCGTTGTAGATATGTGTTTTTTAAACGATACCAAATCTTTAGTGGTGACACTTTGTTTGTGGAATTAGAGAGATCAGAGATGAGAACATGTATTTTGCAATATGCAATATAAAGGCTGATTTCAATAGTTTTAATCTAAAAAGTAATGGTTTTGAAAAGTATGAGGCTGATTTATAAAATAGGAAGAAATGAGTTTAAATTCAGTGGTGTAGGAACCAATGAACACATTAATGATGATAATGATGCAATACATGTCAGCGGTGAACATTAACACTGCTTTGTGAACATTAACACTGCTTTAGATCATCATAGGATTTGCAAAGTGAGACTGCCTAAAATCAGTGTTGTCGACGATGGATGACAGAATATGGAGGAAGGCCTAAAATCCACCAATGCAGCCTATGGTGCCGCAAATTGCATGTGATGGTTGTAAAAAAATCCCCATGCCATTCTTCCATGGCGGTGCTATGGTAGCCATTTAGCAACACTGTTTACAATAGATTAGTAATGGATCCAACCCTTTCCTATACCTCAATAGCAGGAGCTTTATTGCACTATATTCTCATTTTTTTGCTTGAAAGAAATTACACTTCATCTGGTTGTTTGTTTAATTTTCATGTTCTCCATGACATTTGTCTGAAATTTTATTCTCATGATATTTAGTTATGTTAATTACTTTTAGTAGCAATCTTAGTTATATTCTTGGTCATACCAATTTCTTGTTATGTTATTTTAGACCAAATTGATGACGAACTTATTTTATGCTTATTCAGGTCATTTGCAGATGGGTTTCCAAATATATTTATAAATAACGCAGAAGAGCTCAGAGGTCAACACGTTGCCTTTTTGGCATCATTCAGCTCTCCAGCTCAAGTGTTTGAACAACTTTCTGTCATATATGCACTCCCTCGTCTATTTGTTGCTTCATTCACGTTGGTTTTGCCTTTCTTCCCAACTGGATCATTTGAGCGAATGGAAGAAGAAGGAGATGTAGCAACTGCCTTCACCCTTGCACGTATGTTGTCAAATATCCCAATTTCAAGAGGTGGCCCAACTAGTTTAGTCATATACGACATTCATGCCCTGCAGGTTTGTGTTTTTAATGCATTCAAAGGAAGTTCTATTGTATTCTATGCTTTGTTTCATGAATTACGATTGAATATATTAGTATTGCTCTCATTTAATTTGACTTACACATCATACGTAGGCTAAGTAGCAACATAGTTAAACTTATGAAATTTTATTTATAACATTCTCTCTTAAACTTTTAGGAGATAATTGCTTCTTTGTAGAGACTTATTGCGTTTTAGGAGCACGGTTAGGCCATGTAGTTGATATTTTAACAGTGTGCTATAGGTTTTATTAGTACTTATGATTTGAAATTATACAGGAGAGGTTTTATTTCGGAGATGAGGTTTTGCCGTTGTTTGAGACTGGTATTCCTCTCCTAAAGCAACGCCTGCTACAACTTCCTGATGCTGATAATGTGAGTATTTTGCATAGTTTCAGTCACCTTTCTTAATCAATTTTGTATTGTTTCAGTCACCTTTCTCAAACAAAAAAATGTTAAAACCTAAAACAATGTACTTTCTATATTTCATTGCAAATTTTACATACCTGCAGTCTTAATTTATTATTTGTTATGATCAGGTAGTCATTGCATTTCCAGATGACGGTGCATGGAAGCGATTCCACAAGCTGTTCGACAATTATTCAGTGGTCGGTCTCCCATAACGATCTATGTATTTAATTTGTATTTTATTTGTTTATAGTTGTCTGAATTTTTGGAGTGGCAGGTTGTATGTACAAAGGTACGTGAAGGTGACAAAAGGATAGTTCGGCTCAAGGAAGGTCATGTCTCTGGTCATCATGTTGTGATTGTTGATGATTTAGTCCAATCTGGAGGCACCTTAATCGAGTGTCAGGTAACCTATTAATTTCTTAATCGCAAAAGATGTATACTTGTTCAAAAAGATTTTGCATATCTTTGAAGATTATTACGGTTGAGCTTGCCAACCGAAAATCGCCAACACTTGAGACTTGTTTGAGAAAGCATTTTATTTTATTTTTTTTCATTTTTAAGTACAAAATTGTTGCATTGTTTTCATTTTTTTTTTAAATATTTGTGCAAGAACGGTGGAAATAATAAAGTTTTTTTTCCCACTGATTCTGGTACATATTTTTTAAAACGGTAAATAGAATGAAAAAAAATGGTAATTTTATAATTAAAAGTGGAAGGTGAAAATGAAAATAGAGCATATTCTCAAACCAAATAGACCCTTAATCTCTATATGCATGTGTATGCACACCATGCATGTGTCTGCATCTAAATACAACTTAACATTTCTCTCTTTTTTCCCTCAGAAAGTATTGGCAGCTAATGGTGCAGCAAAAGTGAGTGCCTATGTCACACATGGAGTGTTCCCTAACCAATCATGGTTGCGATTCACTCACAAAGATGGTTAGACCTACTAGCTTAATCTCATCAACTTCTACATTGCTATATTTTCATATATTTGAATATTATTGTGATTTTATGTTGTAACTTGCAGAAGCCTCAGAGAAGGCATTTGCCTACTTTTGGATCACAGATTCTTGCCCAGTTACGGTCAAAGCTCTAGCGAACCAAGCTCCTTTTGAAGTATTGAGTCTAGCAGGGTCAATTGCTAACGCCCTTCAAATTTGAAGGCAAAAATCGAGCTTTGTGAATAACAGGGTTCTCTTGTATAATTTTTTGGAGTATAACATTATTGCCATCTTTATCCTTTCAACTATTATGTGCATTTTAGTGAGCTTAGCACATTGAAACTTGTGAATTAAATTTCTAACAGTTTGAACCCTATATCTTAATGAGCTATGTTGAGTGTTAACCCTGGTACAAGACATTTGAATGCAAAATCATGCAATTTAGCATGAGATTTCACATCAACAAGCGTAAGAATTTGAATTCATTTTTGGAATCCATGTTTATCATTCTGTCTTGATTAAAAAATCTTGCATGGTATTCATACAAGAGAACTGAAACACATTTCCTCAAGGATCCTTCAATGATTCTTGGTAGGCATTAGCAGTAATACATATTATGAATTATATCGCCCTGAAACTGTTTCAAGTCTCTGTAATACCCTTTTTTTTTTTTACCCAAGGCTTTGTGAGTTCATCTTAGAATTAATCTTTATATAGTCTATATTTAATAACTAAAATTAATAGAATTCATGATACGGGCTAAAAGTCTACAAAATATGGCAATATTCAACAGCAAATTGGCATGGCAATTTTTATTTTATTTTATCATGGTCATGCATCAAATCAAAGGCGTGAGAGTTTGCTTTTGATCTGCACCATTGGAGCATCTTCATTGATCCTGTCGTAAGTCTGACTTCATTGACTTTGATATACTCAAAGTGAACTGATCGTGTTGCTATTGGCGGAAGGGGGGTGACCCAGAAGTGGTGATGTAAAGAACAACACGGCCTGGGACTCTCGTTTGCACAGGAAAGAATAAGGGCTAGAGACCTGATGAACGGTTTGAGCAGAACAACCAATATACACAGAGCCCTAAGACCGCCAACATGGCCACGAGTTTCGACAATATGAATGGATTGTAATGCAAGTTATTCCAAAAAAAATTCACCCTCTCAAATTGACAATGATTTCCATTATGATAATAATTAGCAGAGGCTTGACATTGCAATTTCGAGCCAAATGCTCATAATAACATTCACAAGATATACAAATTAAATGCAGTCCTTCCTTCTAAACTTTTTGCCGGTATATGTTGAGACCAATTTTTCCAACTACAGGGATAGAAATTAGGGGTGATCAAATCCAAACCGATCTAAAATAAAACCGTAAATCGATCCAAAAAAACCAAAAACCGCAAAAAACCGAATATTTTTGGATGTGTTTGGATGTTGTTTTGGAAAAACCACTATGATGGGGTCGGATTTCGGATTGCCTTTTCAAAACCGAACCGAATCAAATCGAACCGCAAAAGTAAATTTTTATACTTATTTATTATTTTATTAGTATTATATATTGCATTAATATATTTTTTATTGGTATTTAATCTTATATATTGCATTAATTTAATCTATATTATTACTACTTCATCTATTTCAAATATAATCAATCATTTTCATTGTGTGATGTTAACTTTTTAAATAAATTTGTGTCATATTT
>Ga0228710_1004339_pt1 | contig 22426 bp, 9 predicted proteins | sample MedpolnodulmetaG_FD_177995 | JGI IMG/M metagenome (GOLD analysis project Ga0228710, IMG submission 177995) | Root nodule microbial communities from Medicago polymorpha collected in Santa Monica, California, United States - pink nodules | ecosystem: Host-associated > Plants > Roots > Nodule...
GGGGGGACGGGGACGGATTTTAAAATTATTTTACTGTTTTATCCTTAAACTTAATTAAATAAAATAAACTACTTGATTTTACAATTTCAGAGACCAACCAATGACAAACACACATCTAAGCTGCTTATTATATTTTCCACAACAAGTTAATATTGAGATTTGAAATTAATTTAAGGATAATTATGGCAATGCAATCAAATTTTAAAAAGATTTGCTCCCCTCCCCTTCTAAAAATTGAACCAACCACTTCAAATTAAAAATCTCCCCTCCCCTCCCCTCCCCTTCCAAACTCTCGAACCAAACAAACCCTTAAGGTGTGTTTGGATGAAGGATTTAAGAGGGGAGGGGAGGATAGAGTTTACTTTTCTTTTTTAAATTACGGATATTATAAAAATAATTTTTAGAAAATTAAATTAACAAAAATGATAAATGATCATATAATACTTCAAAAAACTTAATTTATTTTAAAAAAAACATTTTACATTGTTCGTAATTAAAAAAATAAAAGTGAGTTATCCCATCTCTTTCCTTCCTAAACCCTCAATCCAAACATACCCTTAATGTCTCAAATACTCTTCATATAGGGAGATGATAATTATGGGTGGTTTTTCCTCAACCGTCCCTAACGGTAGTAGTGGCACTGAGCAAGGTTGAAGCGAACAACCACCCAGGCATCACTTTTTAGGGACAGAAGTAATTATTATTTTTGGCTTAGATATTATAAATGAATATTAAAATAAAATTGTGTTATTTAAATTAAAATTATATACAATACTTACTAAAAAAATATATACAGTACAAAATTTATATTCTTGTCAAAAAAAAAAAAGTACAAAATTTATATTCTAATTCATTACAACCACAACTTTAGCAACTGGCCAGAGGGTCAAATTTGGGCACATAAATTAGATGATTTTTACCCTAATAGGTGATTTTTTTTCTTCTAAGATTTTGTTTCAAATCTTTCTATCTCATGACCTTGATGGTGAAATTTTATTTAAAGAATTAAAAGTCATTAGAGAAGTTTTAACGGTTCAATCAAAAAGCAAATTATATGAAATTGAGTTCTTTAAATATGTTTACTTGTTTTTCTGATGCATGTCTATCATCTATGCTAGCTATATAAAGAAAAATATGTTTTGGCTCTTTTGGGTTGGTTTTTTTCTCTCTTCAAAATTACACTCAACTTTCAATACAAATAACATAATATATAATAAATAGATAAAAGTAAATTCAAATATTAAAATAAAAGTATAACAAACACAATATGAGAGTATATATGTGTCCAATTTATTTCCTTTTATCCTTTAAAATGTGTAACAAATTTATGAGTATATCTATACTTACTTTTTCATTATCTCAATTAATATTATATCCTTCAACAACTTTTTCTATAATAAAGATTGTTGTTGACGTCATTAAAAAAATAAGAATTTAGATTATATTTTTTTTGTTATATTGTTGGTGTCATTGAAATAAATAATCGTTAGTTTGATTTGTTATAATTTTAAAGCAAAAACATTTATATCTTTAGTTTTAATCAAAATCAAAATATCATAAAAAACACTGTTTATAATTTTCAAACATTAACGAAATAAAAAAAGCGGAAAGACAGGCACGTGAGTGCCCGTCTTTTCGCCATTATAGAATAATACTAATTATTCTTATTATAGTTGCATCTGCTGAAAAGAGTTTATCTAAATCAAAATTATTAATTTTTTATTTGAAATATGGAATTACACAAGATAAATTAAAATAGTCTCGCTTTGATTTCAATTGAAAATACTATTTTAAAGAACCTCAGTTTTGAACAAACTATTAACGATATTTTCAACAAAAAATGCAAATAGGATGATATTTAAATAGTTTTGGAGGCTTTGTCAAATTCTTTTATTGGGGCACCTTTCTCATGATTTTCCCATGACATCCAAATTTAAAAGAACAAATCGTATAAAGGGGAGTAGAGTTGCAAGGTTAAACTCTTTTCATAGAACTAATTAATATCTCAAGTATCATAAAAACATAATATAATCTAGAACAACCTTATTTGGGCACCTTTCTCATGATTTTCCCATAACATCCAAATTCAAAGGAACGAACCCGTCTAAAGGGGAATAGAGTTACAAGGTTAAACTCTTATAACAGAACTAATACCTCAAGTATCATAAAAACATAATATAATCTAGAACAACCTTATTTGGACACCTTTCTCATGATTTTTCCATGACATCCAAATTCAAAGGAACGAACCCGTCTAAAGAGGAGTAGAGTTGCAAGGTTAAACTCTTATCACTGAACTAATACTTCAAGTATTATAGAAACATAATATAATCTAGAACAACCTTATTTCTTCACTGTTAATCATGAAAATCATATTCTGCTCTACTTATCAGGATAAGTAAAATGAATCAAGCGAGACATTGATCACCATTTGTTATTATTAAATATTATTGATGATAAGTAGTGTTGTCTAAACTTAGTTCACTTGATGATGTTTAAAATTTGAATTAATAGTGAAATCAAACAATGATTAAACATTTAGACCTTGCTTGTGCCGTGCTAGCAACTTGTTTTTCCTATTTGGATCATGTTATTAAGACGGTTGAAGGAACAAATGGAGCCCATGATAATGATCTAAGAGACAATTAGCTCTTTTCTTTTGAAATTTGACAAAGACTTACCAACTGTTTCCAAAAAAATCAATTTAAAATTAGCCTTGAGTAAAGCCTTAACCTTTATTTAAGGGAAGGGTATGAATTTCACTAGACATAGACATTGACATGAATTCAAATCCAATTGAGTAAGGAACAAATGGCTAATTAAATTCCATTTTTTTGGATAAGGGAACTTAAACTGAGATGCTTTTCAATATTCCTTATACAGTTCTAAGTCCATTTCAATTTTAATATACTAGATGTTGTGATAACTATGCTTGTGGTCATTTTATTGTTTTAATTTAATGAGAATATAAATTGAAACTATGTATTCAAATATTTGTCTCTTAGGCCATGCGGATCAGGTTAATCGTTGTTAATTATGAAGGGTTTTGAGCCTATGGATCACTTATCATTGGACATTGATGTATTACAATGTATATTATTTTGGAGTAGCTACTATTCCTAAGTATTTTTGAGAGGTTAGTTTAATACATAAAGGTAGACCCAAGTATATTCTTGTTTTGAACTGGACCGAGACTCAATCGATGATAAGTGATCCAAGCGAGGTCTAAGTCAAAACGTTGAGTTCATGTAAAAATAAAATCAAACATGATTACGCTTATAAATTATCTTAAAAAAATGTTGCATTCTTACTTGTCACTCTTTTCAATCACTGATTGATTTTCATCGACTTGAGTGTTTGTGTGCTCTGAGGTAGTCTTACCAAATCGCTAGAGATAACGTTCCATCGTCAATTGAGGTCTACCGCAGATCAATTGATACGATGACAAAGAAAGTTATCTTGATATTGAGTAAAGGATGCTATTTGACAAGATTTTGTTTTTGGTTTCAAATTTCAATGATCTTAGCGGTGGAACTCACAAAATAAGTGCATAAAAATACTAGAAAATTATGGATTGGAACTCGAGTTTTAACATATCAAATGTCCATGCAGTCTTTTATCATTTGAGCTGTACTTATGAGAGTGACAATAAAATTTATATATGGTAATACTGAAACTTGGTATTATGGTAGTTCAACAATAATAATGCAGGGTTTATTTATGCACTATGCAGCTGTATATTAATAATCCGTAGGTGACTGAAATTTCATTAGGACAGTGAATCACAAAAAGAACTAAAAGATATGCATGTATCATTGTACTCAAGCCTAGCTAAATTACTATTAATTGTGATATATGATTTTAACATAATCATCCCGTGTACTAATGATTGTATCAGCTGTACTCAAGCCTAGCAAGATGGATTGTACTAATGATTTTGTTTTCTTGTTGATTTTAACATAATCATCCCGTGACAACCTTTTTTCTTTCCTTTTTGTCTGTTTGGTGAACTTAACTAATCTGATTAGGCCTCCCATAAATTAATGTGGCATATTTTAATAGTAAAGTTTGAACTATAAAGACATCATATTTTTAGGGGAAGTGTAAAGACATCATTAAGAAATGTAGAAATGAAAATTGCGATGAAAATAGAAGTGTAGAAATGTAAACGATTTTGAAAAACTAAATTGCATAAACCTAAAGGAGAAATGCTAACGACACACACTATAACACACATTTTTCAACACACTCTCTTTGATTGGTTAGAATTCACATAGGATCCACCAAAATTATATGGGACCCACATGATTTGGTGGGTCCCATGTGAATTCTAACCAATCAAAGAGAGTGTGTTGAAAAATGTGTGTTAGAATATGTATGGCTAGAGTTCCTCAACCTAAAGAGTGCAAAAATTTAAATGAAAAGATGTAAATTGCATTAGGCTTCTGTAAAGACAGACGCATGTGAATGGCATGCCTATTTTAAGCAAGTGAAAAGTATCAATAATTTTTGTAGATCTATAAAATCCTAAAGATGGAAAAGTATCAATAGCTTGACTAATCATAATTGGTTTCCAAAGAATTTTATGACAACCCTACATACATATTGTCTTTTCCATATTAAAGAGATAAAGCTTGAAAAAAATTATAATGAGTTATCTGTGAGAAGTATGAAGTTTTATCAAGTTTTTTTTGTTGACAAATGTGAGAAGTATGAAGTTTTTTTTTTATAAGAAGTGAGAAGCATGAAGTTGATACCATGCTATTTGTATAAGTAACATATGCATTAAAATAAAATATGTGACATGTATTATGCATTTATGTGATTTTTATACCAAAAATTGTAGTAAAGGTGCTCTAGGGTCCTAACCCCCATAAGAAATGCCAGAATTGTTCTTTAAAAATGTATCAAAATAAATTTAGATATGGGGAGGAAAACATGCAAGCTATGGAACTAGAATTGACGGTTGAGATGTATTTGTCTACCTTTGTTAGATTTGTTTCCAAAACAACAAGCATTTATCCTTTAATTCTAGAAGGAAATATAAGCAAAAGTGGCACTTAAAAAATCAATGTACGTGCAGTGACGGATCCAGAAATTTTAACAAGTAGGGTCAAAGTTATATCATAAAATTTATATAAAACTATATAAATGTGTAAGCATGCAAAAATTATATAGGTTATGTTTATAATTGCTCTAAAATGTTGATTTTCTTATGATATTTTTTCATTTCTAACAGATTATATAAAATATAACCCTAATTAATTATTTTTTCAACAACCAACGTCAATCACATAGTCTTTTTCAACAAATATAAAAATAATTTAGGATATAATTGTAATTTTATGGTCTTGCTAACGATATGCTCTAAGAGAATTGGTTAAAGATTTCATAAAAGAAAAAAATTTCTTAACAATAAGCGTTATTTTTGTTGATATAATAATTACAACAATTTTTTATAAAAAATTTAGTTCTTTTAATTTCTTATCTAGTGCTCGTAGAACACTCATTAAGATCCTTCTTAGTTTTGTAATTTTTTATAGTGTTATGAATAAACTATGTAAAAACAATAATATTATATAAGTGGAATCAAACCGCATAAATATCAAATTTTAGGTTAAAAATACAACAAGCAAGTGGAGGCAAGTAGGGTCAGTTGACCCCTTTGCCCCCACATTGGATTCGTGGCTGTGTACGTGGTCAAAAATTTATTCTACATACATCACCTTTTCCCATACCATTTTTGTTTATTTTTCATTTTAGAGGGAGTAATACTAATTATGTCACTTTTAATTCAAATTTTATTTCTTTTACATTTACGATGGAGGTGAATACACCTAGGGTGATAATATTACTTCAGTAACAATATTTTTCTCTCTTTTTTATTTATACATTTTCCTTAATTTGTATGATTTATTTTTTATTAACCATCCGTCCTCATGTGAAAGAGATATTGATAAGTAAAATTTGACAAATAATTGCTCCATCCACAAATCGAACGCAGTTTCTCCTTAATAATTTATTATTTGATAAAACTTATTAACCACTTGAATTTAATTATGTAGTTTTAATATGTGTGAGTTGATTACCTAGATCACTTATTTTGAGTTTTGACAAATTATTTAACCCTCTCTTTTCTATGTCATGAAGGTTTGTCTTCACTTTTCTTTTGAATTCTATTAATTATAACAAAAACACACTCTCTAAGAGCTAAAAAAAAATACACTATCTAACACACTTTTTTTTATTAATTAAAATTCATTTAGATCCAATTAAATTTATGTGGAGACTGTTTAATTTTATGAAATTCATTTAAATTTCAACTAATAGAAAAATATATGTTAAAGAAAATGTATTGCTAAGACTCATCTTGTATCCTTTTCTTTGTCTTGTGCCTTTGCGAAAATGCCTAATCATCTCCCTAATTAAAAAAATGTAGTGAATCACTATCCATGAACATATCTGAATCAACACATTTTTTTCTTCTGGTATAATAACAAATATTTTTTTCTCAATAAGAATACAAATGTATATTATCAATCATTCGGTAAGCTACATACGTTATATAATTTGAATTAATTATATACTTTGTTTTTGTAAAATTATTTTACACATACATCCAATGATATGTTGTTACGTTAACAAATAAACATAAAAACACATGAGTTATTATATTATTCATTAATTGATGTGGTAACACATCATTAAATGCGTATGTGTAAAATAATTATACATTAGCAGAGCATACTAATTAAACTCGTATAATTTTGTGTCTAATATTGAACAAAGTCTCACTCATTCCTCTAATAAAAAAGAGTCTCACTCATTGTCATTAGTCTTTATCATGTTCCTATTTCATTCACAAAAATCTAAAACCGTATCCATCTCTTTTTAATCTTTTATAATGTGAAAGAAAAAGGAAGGTGAGTAAAAGAAACATACAGATAAAAAACAAAAGAAAAGAAAAAGGACCTATGTATTATGATGAAAAGACCTAGAATTATTAAATGTATATGTATATTATGGGAACAATATAAAGTTGAAATAGCAACGTGACCCCAACAAAATATTTCAATTTGATGATACATAACAAGCGGGACAAGTTCATTCGTGGGTTGTGTTGTTACTAATTATGATTATGATTATGAGATGATATTTGAGCCAAACAAAGTGGGACAAACAAGATTTTGCGTCTACCTATTGCTCTCTAGCTTTGCAAAGGGAGAGGGGGTCCAATTATGTCTACAACAAAATGACACATATTGTCATGGATATGCATTAGGGTGGGGGACCAAATCTTAGAACTAAATATAAGCTTTTATCCAGGGTCATCCATGAAATTATGAATATCATGTATGTGAAAAGTTTGAACTCAGTGTTTTATTATTTAATAAATCACATACATGCATGTGCGCGCGCACGTATACGCACTCACATATACACACATTTCATATAGGATTTGAGTGAAACAAGTAGTGAATCGACACATTTGACTAAGTAAAGCATTTTGGAGTTTGTAGTTCATAAACCACGGTAAAATTGCTTTGAGAGAGACATGTTTATTTAGTGTAGGTAAATAAACATGTCTCTCTCAAAGACAAGACTTCCGAAACTAAATTAAACATCTTTAAAAGAACAGGTAGGCTAAGACTATACTTGGCAGAACCAATCATTTGGTTAAATTAACGAGAATCATGTTGAAAACAAAAACCCTACGATAGAGGATATAAAACCTTAATATGAGACAACAAATGATAAAAAAAAAACACGTAAAACACTCGCACTATTTTTAATCAATGGAAGAGAGAAAATCCCATTGTACAATAAATTAATAAAATACATGTTATTTGCAGCCTTTTCACTAAGAAAAATACAAAAACAAGCATGAAGATTAATTTATTAGAAGAAAATGTTAGTTGGTTTTATATTTGTTAGACAATATTAACTTTGGATATATCTTATATTTCTTAATTTTTCTTAGAAGGTTTTTTTTAATAAGTTGTGCGTTTGAAAATTTAGTTTTTTCTTCACTAAATTTTAAAGTTTGATCTCCCCTAAACTTAAATTTTGGCTTTTGTCCCTGGATCAGGTCACAACTTCCAATCGACTTTTTTTGTGTAAAATTCAATCGGGTCATACCTTTCAATCTGCTTTTTTCAGTCAAATGAGCAATTTTGAGGTGTCTATTGAGCAACCATTCTATAATTTTAGTCATGTAGGAAGAATAGGAAATGTTACAGCCCACTTGATAGCCCCCTTAGCTCATTCTAATCAAAATGAGGTTTGGAGAGAAGAGACTCTTCTTCAAAACAGTAATTTTTAACTGATAATAGTGAATATTGTGAAATTCCACAGGCCAAAATAAACATTAGCTCAATGTAGTAACTTAACAGAAACCTTAGAATAATAACAAAATTATTCCTTTCAAAAAAAAATAATAACAAAATTATTTTTCTGAAATTTATTTAGTAGTGCCTACAGAGTACAGAATAGCAAAAAAAATAATGCAAAGACATAATCTAGTGTGCATCGCAAGGGTTAACACACTAGTAACATATAAACATATAACAGCATAATCTTTCTACATCAATCACTTAAGTTTAACAAAAATCCATTTCAAAATATTTGAGATATTATATCTGAGTCATGAACAGAATCTAGCATGAATAAGAGGCCATAGAAAATCAAGAACACAAAATCCCTCTACATGATATTGAGATAATGAAACACATTATTTAAATAATACTCCAAAAAGAACACTTCCTTATGTTGATATAGATTATTATGAATGATAATATAATTATACCAAAGAGTCTAAAACTATAGCCAAAGCTCAAATTCATTACTTATGATTCATTGGTTTTGCTTCTTTTTCCATAGTACTGAAGAGCAAATGCAAAGCCCAATATCAGCAACGGCACCAGGTACTGCAAGAACTTCAACAAAACTCCAGAAGATTCATTGCTGCTTATAGTAGATGCTTGAATTGGTGCTGTTGGATTGTTCTTAGCTGCTGCTGGAAGAGTGTTGGCGTCAAACTCCCCGACATAGTACTTTTCCATCATCTCCGTTGCCGAGTCACTGTGGCCAACATCTTCGAAATCGGTGGTAGCATCCTTCCCTGTGTAAAACACCACAAAATTGTTAGTTGAATGTATTATTTTCTATGTTTCTCTATTGATTAATTTTTTCTTGCTCTCTTCTTATGGGCTATGACAGAGGTAATACTTTATAGAGTGAAAACACATTTTAATACATCAGAAAGCTGCAAGACCAAACCGAGTCACTGAAAAAAACTACGAGACTAAATTAAAACCCTGAGAATAATAAAAACAACTCTTCGTCTCAGAGAAAAATAAATAGAGACAACTTAGTCCCCACCTTCTTTAAAGATGTGAGGCTAAGTTGTTCCGGTATGAAATAAGTTGTCTTGGTTTATTTTTCTCAGGGAGTAAGTTTTTATTTTTCTGATGGACTAAATTGGATATTGCTGTTTTTCTCATGACTAAAATGGGTCTTCACTCTAGTTTTAAACTTGCAGGTTAATGATATGAACCAAACAAGAGAAATTAATTACCTGTAGCAGACAGTAAAGCCTCATCACCTCCTGGATGATCATCTAAAAATGGGGTAACATCATATACCTGTTACAATGGAATGCAAGTTAGGTAAACTATTTTGATGTGTATATACTCCTACTAATAATAAGAGTACAAATCTAAAAGTGTTTGTTTCAAGTTATCTAAACACAATTTACATGAATGGGTAGTGAATGTGTATTCCCATGTTTATTATAGGGTGTTAGAGAATTCACTCTTGGGAATAAAAAATAGAATTCCCATCATTGTGTTCCTAGGGAAGTTATTCCTAAATATAAATTTCATTACTTTAAACAAACCCCCCGTAATGGAAAAGACATTTGATTGGTCGGCCAATTTACAATCAGATATTTCGGTCTCCAATGTAGTTTATGTCATCTAACAACATAAATTATAAGCCAGATATCACGACCTTTCCGAAGATTGCCGAAGTAACCAATGATGAGTTCATATTTCTCTCTAGGATTAAAATGGTCTAAATATAACATTCAATTTCAAACAACAACAAAGCTACCACTTATACGTTAGATCGTATTTATCATGTTACTGATGGGACCGAAGAGGCAGATCCGTTGGTCTATAAACCCGCCAATACACCCATTTGGAAGGTGCACAGTTGGCGACATGGGAATCAGCAGGCAAAACTGCCTGATGCTAATTCTTAAACGAAATAATTAGTTGTGGAACTGCTTAGTGGCAGTTATTTATTAGTAGCAATGTAGGGACTTGGGCACCATGATGTGCCAAAGTCCCACACTGAGTAATATGAAATACTCCGTTGAATATTTCAGTGGCTTGGTTGTTCCCCCTAGACAGCAAACTTTTAAGGGAGGGAACCCTCCCCAAGTGTTCAGAGTAAATTACATTATCCTCCTCTAAGAGATTTTAAAAAGTAAACAGGTGTTACACTTTAACTAATTTTAACATGAACGAATATTTTGATGTAAAGTTTTGAGATGAGAAGAAAGATGACTTCATGCATGCCTTATTCCCTCATTGTGCACACACATCATTAATCAAAATAAAGTTACAACAAACAACATACAGCCAAACCGATCATATTACAAATGCATCATACTTTCAAAGATTTCATAATCTTCTATTACTGAAGTGGGTGGGTTAGCGCAGCTGATTATGAAGATTGTTTTGGTTTTAACTCCTTCACTTCAGTGAACAGGGCTTCTTACAGGACAAGTTATGGACTGAATTTGAAAAGGTTTAACCAGGGATATCGAAGACTTTGCTACTCTAAACGGTGTGTGAGCGACTTCGGACACCATAATACTGGACAAAACATGATTAATATATAAACAGCTGGTTGCTTGTAATGTTGAGTTTACACATATTAGATTCTCGAAAGCAAGGTTGTCAACTCAAGTCTACATAAAAATCTCCGCAGACACTACCCATATGAGTTTACTAATTTAAATATCGAACTAGTGTTTAAAACATCCACAATAGTATGTAAACACATTTTATTGTGTGCATGTAAATATCCAGCATTCTAACTTGGTAATGAAGCAAACCACAATAATAATGTTTGATGAACAAATTTATAAATTTATAGTTTCATTGATGAACAAATTTATAAATCACAAGATAAGTTCATATCTAACCACACAAAACGAGCACTAAAAGTTAAAAATCCAAGGACAAATTGACAAATCACAAGGCTTAAAATTGCTAGAGAGTGAAGAACGGTAGAGATAGGTTTGTAATAAACTAAGATCAAGATCCATCTCCCATAACAAGCTGAGAATGTGATCTACCTATATATTTTGGACACTTGCAAATGTTTCCATGTCAGATTGATGAGAAAAAGAAGGACAATCCAATTTTCACACAGTATAATAAATATGTTTTGATAATTAGACGAAACAACTCTCTATATCATTTGATAGCATATTCCTTCTAAAACCATGCAACTTATCCAATTTTTACAGCAAATTCAAATTAAACTCTATTTATATCAGTGGAAACCTTTTATTGCAAACAAGTTAAACCAATTAGTATGCAATTAGATGTCACATACAAGATTAAAGCAAAATCTTGGCCCCCCAATTTTTTTTAACAACAGTCTTGTGCCTAAAACTCCCATTATCCTCACCTATGAAGCACGAAATCCGACACGACACAGACACGTTGACACTGCTAATGTAAAAAACATTTGACACCGACACCGCTACATACATATTAAGAGTGTCGGACAACACGACACGCTTAATGCTAGAAGTGTCCGTGTGTCATAGATCCTTACCTCTCATAACAGGGGCTTAATAGACATTTGGATGGGATGCAAAAAAAAACTGTAATGGTTAACATCATGGAAATTTGATGGATTTTTGTAGGAAATGAGGTTAGCGCTTCTAGAAATTTTTACTCTTTTTGAGGGATGCAAGCAACACTCTCTCAAACACTCACTCTCTTATTGGGTGAAACCAATGTATGTCCCACCACTTTATGTGAGTTCCATTTTCAAAATGTACGACCCACATTGATTTAACCCAATTAGAGAGTGAATATTAAAGAGAGTGTTCAAAAGAGAGTGTTGCTAGCACGGCTCTTTTTCTAAACTTTCTTGATTTGGGTGAAAATCAATTTGATAAGATTTAAAAAATGTAGTCATTCTAATTTGTAGGAAGATCAAGGATCTGAAAGTTGAGTATAGAAGAAATTGATCAAAAGACAAGATCATACCAAGCCAAAAAAATTGATAAAAAAAAAAACTAAATTGGAATAAAAGGTTATGGACAGACAGATGATCTAATTCAGCTGCATTAGACCGTGTCGCAATATGGTCACAATTATTACTGCGATGTCAATTCAAAACCATAAAAATTATTGACAGATCCAAATACTCTTGTGGACTGTGGCTGAAGCAGAAATATATAGAATACACATTGAATCCAGGGTTTTAAATAAAGATCTGCGACCAAAAACTAGACCATAACATAATTTTTTTTATGTTGCTGATACCGCAGCGTGACAACAATCGAGGCCATATCAGCTCCATTAGATCGCTCGTGGTGTGACCACAATCGTTACTACGACCACAATTTAAAACCCTAATACCATGAATCATATTCATATTCATATATCATAATCATTCTCAGTCAAAGCAAGTAAAGAAAAAGTCTTCAACTCAATACAAATGTATCATATGCAAAAATCAGATTCATCACAGAAACTAAAACAGATCAAATAACAAAAACAGATCAATAAAAAAATTGCATACATAAATCAAGTTTGAACCAAAAATTAAATAAAAAATTGACCTTTTTGTTGACTATGATCCAGCAATCGTTCTTGTGATTGTGCTTAGCCACATCCTCAAAGGTTAAAGTCTCTGATTTTGAACCCATCTTCTTCAACTGCAAGATCATTATCATAATTAAACATAACACACAAAAATGAAGAAAAAAAAGTTCAACAGTGAAAACCCAATTTTTTTTTCTTCAGATTTTAAGAAATGAAAATGAAGAAAAAATTTGCAGAAGAAATTTTGCTTACAAGATTTTGACAGAGGTTGGTGATGGGTTTTGAGACAGTAGTTGTTGCAACGATGATGTTATGTTTTTGTTGATCTTAAAGTACAAATATTACTAGATTTATGCATGGGAAACGATGTCGTTTTAGTCGACCTCGTTTATAACGCGCTCGTTGCATTGAATTTTGACTTGAATATTTTTTTTAGTTGAATATTAAAACTATACGTTTCTTGACCAAAATAAATAATAAAAAAAATACGTTTTTGTTTTTTGTGAACTAGTGTATCATGATTAAAATTGAATAAGTTGGTGCATGAAGTTGGAATTCTGGCTCTTGCATATTATAAACTAATGACGGAAATGCTAACCGTATTCGTGAAACACTAGTTAAAGAAATAAATATGTTAGTATTGCATTGAATTTTTTTAAAGTATTGCTTTCTATTAATTAAAACTTGTTTTATTTTTACTTCCTTGACCAATGTCTCGGAACCTGAGACTAAAACCAGTAACCTTGGTAAAGAAGTTTTAAAGGCAACAACAATGATCGGCTTGTTTCCTTTGGGTCTAGTGTTTTTTTTCTCTATCCTTCTTTGTTCATTTTCTCAACAATTTTTTATTTTTATTTTTTGAAAAAAAGATGCAGAAGAATCTGAATGGAAGCAAGGTGAGATGATTTTAGGTCCCCTAGCTGAAGTTTATTTGTGTAGTGTTTTGAGTTTGGCGTGTGGTACTTCGATTTCAAAGTGTTTGGCTAGTCCTCATTGTATTTTGTTTGCTGCCTTATGGTATTTGGTTCTGGGTTTTTGGTTTTATTTTATGAATTTCTTGATTTTTGGATTGAAGAAGGTGGTGAATTTCCAGGTTTAGGTTCAATTATTTGCCCTTCAGTCAACAAATGCAAAACATAGTTAGCACGGATGGACCATATTAAAAATGATTTAAAATTACAAGGAGTAGAATTCAAGGGATCCATATTTATTCAGACTATTTGCATAATTAAGCTAAATTTTTTATGTTAAAGTTTTTTTTTATTTTAAGGAATGTTAAAGTTATTTTGTTAGTTATTTCTAATTTGTTTATTTGGTGGGATTACAATATGTGTTATGATCATACGACCTATACTTTTTCAATAACGAAACAATCTTTAGTGGGATCATGATTTTGACAACTACGTCGGACGGTTCATATTCAACTTCGGTATATTAAATCATAAATTAAAAATTAAAAATTGTATTATTTGGTTGTCTGATCAAGATCAAACGGTCAGAGATATTCTCAAATGTGTGAATGTGTGATTACCTATCTTCATATGATCTGAATTTGATAGTTTTTTGTTTGCTTCAAAATTTTGGTGGAATTTTTCTTTATTTGCAAAATACTAATGTTCAACTAGCGTGCATTCAAATTATCCAAAATAATGCAGACTTAGTAGTATGCCAAATTCCCTTTAATAAAAAATAGTGGTGTGCCAAATTATTAGTAAGAAATAGTTTGCCAAATTAAACATCAATCATATATATAGTCACAGATAACAGACATGTTCTTAATTACTTAAACTAAAGCCAACAGAAACAACATGAACACACAAATTACAAAATCACATGGTTCAATTCTTTGGTCATATGAGACACAAAGAAAACCTAAGTATTTAATCTCATACGTATCATAAATAAATATACATGTCCAGATAACAGTGACACTCCCATGGCTCAACACTAGCTAGTACCTGCAACAAACAAGAAAGGTTAATCCAAATAAACCCAAAAATTTCATAATATATGATGCTAATAAAAATACAACTATTATATAAATATCAAGAGTTTAAATTAAGTGTTATATGGACCTCTTTGTTTGGATGTTTTAGGGTAATTCTGTGGGATGGAACCATGAATTGAAAAAAAATTAATTTGGGAAACAGGTTTTTCATCCCTGCATATCTATCTTCACTGAAAGTGCATGCAATTATATACAATAATACTAAGTGAATGTTTGGCTCCGTTTCGACGAAAATTGATTTTAAGTTAATTGATTATGTAAAATTGATTCTGACTAAAAGTGAGTCAACTAAAGTGATTTGTGTTTGAATAAATTTAGTGTTAAATAAGTTTTTCGTCCTTATAAATATAGTGAATTTTGATTTTCGTCTCTAAAAAATTAAACTGAATGTTTTCATCCTCATAAAAAAGTTTATTTTGTTTTTTGTCCTTAAAGCCCAATTTATGTTCATGTAAATATCAAGATTATAACTCTTTTATGTTCAAATTGTATCTATATTATGTTCGTTTATTATGTTCAACCTTTGTATATTCTTATTGTGTTCAAAAAAAATTCAAAAACATGTCAAAATTATATTCATTAGGGACCAAAAACAAAATAAATTTTTTTGTTAGGATGAAAACATTCAGTTTAATTTTTTAGAGACTAAAATCAAAATTCACAATATTTATAGGGACAAAAAACTTATTTAACCCAATAAATTTATATAAAAGTGAGTTGAATTATAACAAACAATAGCTTCAAGTATAGTTGCTTTTAGATCTAAAAAAGAGTATAATTGCTTTTAGATCTAAAAAAAAAGTATAATTGCTTTTAGTACTCAAAATTGATTAATAAAAAAAAATGCCAAACATGATTTTATAGAGCTAGAATGCTTTTGGCACTTGAAAAGCATTTCTAAGACATCTAAATGCGAAATAAACACTCACTAAGACTATGATGTATCCTGTTTAATTGATTGGATGTTACTGTGTGAGAAAAAGAGTTAAAAAAATGATATATATTCGCTAATAAGAGGACATTGTTTGAGTGTTTTTTTGAGAGGAACTTGTTTGAGTGTTGTTTTTTTCTTTACAAAGGAGGAAATTTGTTTTCTTTGTATACCGATCCATTTATCGTAAACACATATGGAAGATAAAATTAAGGTAAACACTTAAGTATCCTGAAGTTTAGTTGGATATATATCTATTACACCATCATTCAATATCATAAGATATTTTTATATTAATTTATTTTAAAATAAATTTAAATTTGAATGAAGTTTGTCTACAATATGACTAAACCCTAAAGTATCTAAGAGTTTACCTAAAATCAAATGATTATTTAGTGTACAGATAAATGCAAAAGACAAATGAGAGAAAAAGTGCTCTAATGATAACCTTTTCAACCTAAGGTATGTGTTTGTCATGTAATGAGAAAACAAAGAAGAAAAACCAAATTAATTTGAGACATGCATCAGTTTAGTCATACTTAGTTGTTTGCCACAAACCTTCCATCACAAGCAAATGATAATATAAAAAAGATAGTTCATGAAAAGGGAAATTGAAGCTACTAACATACCTTAAACTGCGATAAAAGACCTTGAGCCATTGCCTTCATTCATGTGGTTATTAATAATGTTTTCTTCTGCTTTGTGATTCTTGACATCAAGATCTGGATGGATTTTCCTCTTTAGCATCTTCTTCATCAGCTACAACATTACAAATGAGTTAAACCTAACCAATTAATTTCAAGCAAATAATTAATTATTGGCTTCAACACTATCATATCTACAAAAGAGTCCTCACTAATCAAACTATGAAGCACTGACATAGATACGACATTAACACTCACACGTTCACACCATTGTGAAAATGGAAGTAAATGAACGTAGTTACATGTGTGAGTGTGATGTGTCAGACAATAGACATGTCTTCAGTGTCGATGTTGCATTGCTTCGAAAGAGTTTTTTTATTACATATATAGCCTTTAGGAAGTGTATGATGTAGTAGTAGAACTTACTTTCTTGATGTCTTTCATTGGACGTGCATTTTCCTTAACAAGGGGAATAATCTTCTTAGCAAAAGAAAATCCATTTTTTGGTTTAAGTTTTGGTTTTTCACTTGACTCAACCAAGACTTTGGCTGCAGAATAATCAAGTTTCATCTTAACATCAGAATCAGCAAGGAATAGATCAGCTAATGTGATCCTTTTCTTTTGATCAGCTTCAACATCATTTGCCTCCATGATTTCATGACAAATCATAGGTGGCACCTCAACAATTTCCTTAAAGTTTTTAATCATCATTTCTTCCTCTTTTCTAGCATCATCATGATCAACTACATCATGGTTTTCACAAACAACATCCTCAAAGTTGTTCTCATCAAATGTGTTGTTGATCAATGGATTCAGTTCCTCTTGTTCAACATCATAGAAATTTTCAACATCATCATCATCAACAACTAAATCATGTTGTTTTTCAGCTTCCAAAGCAAAGTAATCTTTGTGATTGTTCATGGATTTCAAAGGATCATAGCCAAGAGTGCCAATGGTAAGAATTCCGTCTTTCCAATCACCGAGCATATCGGTCAAGGCAACTTGTTTCAACAAAGCTTGATTATCAGTGTTGTTGATTGAAGGTTCATTCTTTTTCATGTTTGAAGCAAATCCATCTAAGTAAAAACAACAAACGATTAATTGAAAGAAAAAAAGTGAAAAAATGTACCATTGATTTTATCTTAGACACAAAATTTGGAGCCTAAGTTGCAAATGGAGTGAAGCTTAATTAATTTATAGAATTCAAACCGTTGAGAGTGTTGTTAGGATGAAACCTCCTGTGCACCCAATTGAAGATCTGTAACAAACAATTCAATATGATCACATGAATTTATATTGAAGTATATACCATTTATGATCACAATTTTTAAGACAATAAAGGAAAAAAGTAAAGTAAATTGAAAATGCATATGCATGAGAAATATAATGGCTGTGTTGTGTGTGCATGGTGTGATTTACCTTCATGGTTTAATTTCCTTAGAAAGTTGGCAAGAGAATTTGGTGTGGCGAAGGTTTTTGAAATGAAGAGTGGGGAATGAGGGGGTCCAAATAATGAGGAAAAAAAAAAGGGAAAACTACAATGGGGGACCAACATGGGTTGTTGAATTAGGTTGTGCCACGTGGTCACTAGACCCCACTGTCCCCTTACAATTGGATTTTGTGGTTTGGCAATGTTTGTGTCACAACAATGTTGTTGTGATGTGTTTTAGTTACATTGTTATAGTCATTTATTCTTTATGTTTAGGTTGCACATTCTCATGTGGAAAATGCTCAATTAAATGGAAGTTGAATTTGCTTAATTTCCTTCATGATCATGAGTTTATATTTTTTATCAAGCATTTGGTGTGCAATATATTAACCAATTGGCATTGGTTCATTTTATGCATTTTTTTCTTTCTTTCATGAATTAATGTGATTTACGGTGCACTCAGCTAGGGGTGGACATGGTTCGGTTAACCATCAAAACCGAACCGAACCGAACTAAATTGTTCAAATGGTTCGGAATAACTGAACCGAACCATTTAAAGTTTGGAAGTAACCAAACTGAACCAAAGTTATGGTTCAGTTAACCATTTGCTTACCTATTAACCAAACCGAACTGAACCAAAACAAATATTTTTTATCCAATGAATAAAACCACTTTTATTAAAAAAAACAAATTAAAATTAAAAGCTAGAATATCTTATTTCTTCAAAACAACTTATCTTATGCAAAACAACTTATTACGATCTCTTTATTAAAAAAAAAGTTTATTCAAAACAGCTTATTTTATGCAAAACTTCTTATTTTAAAAAACAGCTTATTCAAAACAGCTTATTTTAAAACAACTTATTTTATGCAAAACAACTTATTTTAAAAAACAGCTTATTTTTGCAAAACAACTTATCAGCTGCTTATTCAAAATAACTTATTTTATACAGAACAACTGATTTTATAAAAAAAATAAATTGTTCCTTGAATTATTTCACTACTACTACAGGATATCTTATCATCATTCTTTGTGCAATTCACTTTTTCTTTTTGAATTTTGTTTTTACCACGTAGCTAGCTTTTTAATTACATTGCTTTGTAATTTTATGGTACAAGAGATCCAAGAAAGAAAACGACTTACTGCTATTGATTTGATTCCATTACATGAGAGTTTCCTAGCTAACAAGCATTTTTGTTTTCAACATTTATGCTTTTCCTTGTTTTTCCATCTCTCTTTCTGGGCCACAACAAAGCTCGTGCGGTAAAAGGGATGAAACAGTGTTACCTTGAGACTATAGATAGAAATATAAGTAAAAAAATGTAGCACTAGTACTAAGTGAGTAAGTGAACTGTGTTAAATGATGTAAATTTACATTGCTTTTTGATCATTCTGATTCTACTAAATGTGTGACATGAACCAGCTTATTGCATAAAATAAGTTGTTTTTATAATAAGCTATTTTGAATAAGCTATTTTTTTAAAAATAAGTTGTTTTAAAATAAGCTGTTTTGAATAAGCTGTTTTCATAAAACAAGTTGTTTTTAAAAATAAGTTGTTTTGCATAAAATAAGCTGTTTTAAAATAAGTTGTTTTGCATAAAATAAGCTGTTTTAAAATAAGTTGTTTTGAATAAGCTGTTTTTTTAAAATAAGTTGTTTTTAAAATAGAAATGCTTGATGGTTCGGTTCAGTTCGGTTCGGTTCTAAAACAATCACAAAGCAATTGATGAAGTTCAACCAAATCCTTGATGATTTGGTGAACATTGAAGCTAAAGTTGAGGATGAAGACAAAGCTCTACTCTTTTTGTGTGCATTACCTAGATCATATGAGCACTTTATGGATACCATGCTAGGGGATGTATCAAATGAGAGGAGTAGTTATTGTGAGAGATAAGGGGAGTAAATATAGACCTTTAGATCTAAATGAATGATGTAGATTAAAAGATCCACTTAAAAGTTTCACGTGCATTTTTTTCTATCTTTCAACGCGCCTCCTTCTTCCTTTGCCTTCTCTCTCTCAAACGTTGTTGTTCCTTCTCACTGATTCTCCCATGTATTTCCTCACAAAAAACTGGGATAATTGGATAATAAAAAGAACATTTGTCAATTCAATGATATGAATTCCAGATTAGATTTAAATTAACTCAGTAACAAGAAAGCCTGGTTTTTTAATTAGTCGAATCTACATATCTTATTGCAGTTTTTTTTATGCTAAGATGTGATTATAGTTAAAGGCCCCTTTTTTAAGCTAATTCTAATTTTCTGGTTTTGCTAAGTTAACGTATTCAGCTTAATTCTTTTTTGTAAGACATAGAAAAAGAAAAAGAAAAAAAAGAAGATACATAAATGTGTTTTTTTTTTCTCTCTTTCTGAAAAAGGGTTTGTTTGATCTTAAAAATTCCTATCTTCATCAATATTCATCTCCAAAATTATTCCACACAATTGGTTTCCATCAATTATATCACCTTTCTTGTTCCACCGTCAATGGCTTTCAGGAAGACTGCTACGACGGAATATGAAGCGTGTATTTCCTTCTTTCTTCCCTGATATTAGATGTACGCGCGTGGGAAAGGTAAGTACCAGGTCACGTGATATTTTAAGTGGACCTTTTAATTTGCACCATTCATTTAGATTTAAAGGTCTATATTTACTCCACTCATCTATCACAATAATTACTCCTCTCATTTGATACATCCCCTACCATGCTCTATGGTAAAGAAGACACTGTCACCTTAGAGGAATTCTAAGCAATGTTGAAAACTAAGGAGTTAATCAAGTTGAAGGACTTGAAATTTAGTGATAATGATGAAGTCTTGAGTGTCTCAAGAGGAAGAGGCATGAGTAGAGGAAATCCTGAAAACTCAAAGGGTGGTGACAAGTCAAAGTATAAGTGCTTCAAGAACACCATTCGAATGGCAGGTTCTCGACCAACTCATAATGGCAAGAACACCACTATCGATCATCGTTTTGCGGTGTAAATCCTTGAAGAAAATGCAAATACAGTTCTTTCTCCCATTCATCAAGAAGAGACTCTTCCTTCTCTAGAGCATTATGATCCTAAACCTTCAATAATTGATCGCCCTCATCCCCAACCTCAGCCTCGATAGGTGCAAATTCGAATACCTCTAGTTACACCTTTATTTGTTCCCCAAAATGATCAGCCTCAAGATCACCACCAAAATTAGGTGCAACCGCGGATTCCTCCGATACAATTCTTCCAACACTCAAAAGCATCATTCGTAGATCCCAACTAGAACGATCTCTTGATGAATATATTCAACCTCCTCGAGCAGCAGAATGCGACACTCATACTCCTCCACGTGAAAAAAGCAAGAAAAGATTCATACGAAAATTGCAACTTAGATCGAAGTCATATAGCAAAACAAACAAACTTCAATTTCAGTGAACGCCACAACAAACACTATTTTGGAGCCAACAAGAATTCAAGACCTTGCACACAAACCATTGTCCCGTCTTCACCATGTTAGCTACCCTCCTCATGATTCTGGTCATGGTAACATCTACTCTCCACCACCTCATATCCATCCAAGAAGATCTCACTCAGTCCGTCACAACAAGCTCGAGTACGCTTCTTTAGACAATGTTCTCTCTCATTGTCATTGAGGACCTTTCATGAGAAGAATCACTGATTGAGCCATTCCCTAAGTCCATAGAGAAGCCCTTTAAGCTAGAAACCTATGACAAAACCCAGAACCCACAAACAAAGCAAAAAAATACTTAATCACCTTGATTTTCTTGTAAGTCTTCAATGACTTCCTAACATCATTACTTGAAGTTGGTTTTTTTATTTTTGTCATACTCCACAAACTCTCCAATGTAGTTCGCGAACCCCATATGCCCACATTTTCTTTCATCATACTGATCGACAAGTTATGAACTTGAATCTAGAGATTCGTATGAAATAAATGGATATGTTTTAGCGGAGTACCAACCTTCAATTTCTCAAGAACTAGCATATGATTTTCGTAAGTCTAGAACCTTCCATGAAAGACCTCATTTAGGTTAAGTTTGTGGAAGAATTGGAACAAAAACAAACTTGGATGTGCTTCCTTCAAAACCACCCCCATCATCTTCCTCCAAACCTCCAACATACGAACTTTCATACTCTTGAGACGAACATGAAGATCCACCAAAAACTGACCCACAAGGCACAAATTAGGATCATCTTGAGATTCATCCTCCTCTTCAATATCAAAATTCAATTCCTCATCATCACTCAATGTTAGGTCATAAAGATTAATATTCTCCATGGTAAAAGTGTTAAACAAAATACACCTCACAAGTATTCTCACATCAAGAGATACCTAAGACTATCACAGGATTGGAGATCTCTAGCAAAGCTCCTTGATCATGTTAGAAAATAATGTGAAAATTAAAAAACAACAAAATTATTTTTGCCAAAACTAAATAAACTCATCGTGGATGACACATATATATGACATGTCTTTGTTAAAACATTAAAATATTGTTAACTTAATAAATCTTAATTGTTTAATCTTTAATTTAACTATTAAATCTTTAATTTTAAGTTTTAT
>Ga0228710_1004340_pt1 | contig 22424 bp, 14 predicted proteins | sample MedpolnodulmetaG_FD_177995 | JGI IMG/M metagenome (GOLD analysis project Ga0228710, IMG submission 177995) | Root nodule microbial communities from Medicago polymorpha collected in Santa Monica, California, United States - pink nodules | ecosystem: Host-associated > Plants > Roots > Nodule...
CTCACGTGGTAGTGATGAGTATATGAAACTCTCTGATAGAGTTAATTTTCGTGAGATATTGAAGAAATCACATCATATGTCCATTTTAATGTATTTTGTTAATTATATGTATTGTGGTATTTTTTTTTGTTAATTAGTAGATACAGATATCAGAACAAAGTTAAGCATACATGTTGTATCTAAGAGAAACAACATGATCAAGGAATTGGAGAATTTTCTTTCAACAATTCAATATGAAAATAACATCTCAAGCACTGCTCATTTGGAGAATGGTATGGAGATAAATTAGATCTCTCTTGAGAGTCACCACCGTCAAGTAAAGCTTTTGAGAAACAAGCATAAAAGATTATTTGACTTTCTTTGTCTCATATACGATTGTCTTTATGAGGGGGAGACATAAATGTGTTCTGCACTCTTTTTCCCTTAACCATGGTTTTATCCCTTTGGGTTTTCCTGGTAAGGTTTTTAACAAGGCAGATTATCACACAAAAGGATGTTGTACTCTTTTTCCTTCACTCGAATTTTTTTCCCATCGGGTTTTTCTCTAGTAAGGTTTTAATGAGGCATATCCTTGATGGACATCCAAGGGGGAGTGTTATGAATATTATAAGTGGATGTCCATATAGCAATTGGGTTATTGGGTCATATTGTTTGCTTATTGGGCTATATTATGCTTGCCCACCAAGTCATTGTATTTCTCTATAAATAGAGCTCATATGTAACCTAATTATATACCACAAGAGAATAATAGAATCATCTCTCTTCTCTTTCTTTATCCTTCTCTTCTTCTCTCTACTTTATTTTCATAACAATTTCATTTGTTTAAGGTATATTTCTAAAAAGGTAACTTTTTATACTTTGGTTTTTCTTCCTCACTTTCAACATTTCCCAATCTTGTATGAGTTCACCCCAATATCGCACTCCATCAGTATAAACATTTCCAATGTGCATATACTTGCTTTTATATTTTGAAAAGGTATATAAAACCTTTTTGGATAGGAATTAACTATTTTCTTTTTCTTCTGAAAAGGTATATAAAACCTTTTTGGATAGGAATAAATTTTCAAAAGAACCATATTTACATTGTTGGAAGCCTCATATAAAACGTTTTCGGATTTTTTTACAAATTTTAAGAAATCTCTAGAAATCCTTTCCAATGAGCTTTTTCGAAAACCAAATTACACCATTCTGAAATTTTTAAACCGGGGAAGCTCTATCTATGTTATCGTTTTTAGTTTTAAAACAAATGTTTTTGAAAAAAAATTATATGAATTAACTTCTTATATATAATCACTTTATTAGTTATGTAGTGTTATGAACATATTCTTAGAGCACGAGCACTATTAGTCAAGGCTATCTTCAATAGCAAACTTAAAAAAATAAAAAATAAATTAAACCACTAAATTAAAAAAGACAAAGAATTAATATAAAAAGTAGCAAACTAAAAAACAATAACAAACATAAAAAGATAAACTATGAAATAAATAAAAATCAAAGTAGCCTCAATAGGTCATCCACGAAAAACTCCAACAAACGGTTCCAGGAACATAGCAGCCCCAATCTGAAAATTTCAATCAGCGCTTCCATAAAAAGCTGTGATTTCTGGTAGCAATCACCCGGAGCAGTTTGCATGAGTTTTTTTGAAAGGAGATATTCTTAAACCGGAATGCTTCTTTTGGGTTTTCCCGGCAACCATGGCATGCCCTTGGAAACTTTAAAAAATCGTTTAGATGTTAAAATGTATAATGTGATGGTTAATGGGCTTTGTAAAGAGGGCTTGTTTGATGATGCAATGTCCTTACTGTCAGAAATGGAAGACAATTGTTGCACCCCTAATGCTGTAACTTTTCAAACTCTTATCCATGCTTTGTTTGAAAGCAACAAGAATGATAAGGCCGTGGAACTTCTACGTGAAATGATTGCTAGAGGTCTACTGTAAGAGTAAAACATGGTGAGATGTTTTTTAGTTGCAATTTGGTAGTTCAAATTTTATTTTTAATACAACCTTCCAATCTTTCTTTCCTTTTATTTTTAGTCTGGAACACAAAAAGTAAATTGGACTATGCAATGGATTGAGCTTTGTTTTACGTAACCTAGCTTTGAACATTATCATACCATCTTCATGATTCTCTTTCAATGCAGAGTTATTTAATATTATGATGTCATCAGATCACACAACATTATTGTTCACATGTTCTTGATTCCGTTTCTTACCAATTGTGAAGTTTGCTAAAATTTATATTATAGCTTCAATGCTTCGAAGCTCAATGTAGTCCGCCATTATTGTTTACATCACCCCTTACATTGAGGCTTGGATTCGTTTGTTGTTCGGTGTCTCAAGCAAGCCATATATATATATCCTGTTTGACAGCTTTTGTCCACCATTCTATTTGATTGCTAGAGCATAAATTATATGCTTGGTTTCAAGATTCGGTGCCATACATCTTGTGTATTTGAGGATTTCTTCATTCACTTTTCACTAGGAAATGGGTTTAGTTACATGGTATTTGAGGATTTCTTCATTCACTTTTCACTAGCAAATTTATCTCTCAGGATCAAAGGTTTCTTTTTTGTCATGTTTTTCCAATTCGAGGAGCATACATCTTGTGTTCTTGTTGCAACTTTCATTGTGAAAGATGGTTGTTGTTCAGTATATTGGTACTTGCTGCCTCCTCCTCGACCAGAAATATTTCCCTTCCTCTAGAGTCTCCTCTAGAAGTGCAACAATTTTTTAATGACTTATTTTGTTACATACAATTCAACTAACTGAAGTTACATAGATCTTATCAGTTGTATATATTAGTTTTACCGTTTCTGCATTTTTGTTTCTTGCGCAATTATGTTACTGTTGCGTTATGTGGTCTCTGTCTCTGAATATATCTGTTTCAGCACATTCCCATTTATGTACATGTATTCGAACCACTAAATTAAAAAAGACAGAATTAATATAAAAAATAGCAAACTATAAAAAAAAATAACAAACTCAAAAAGATACACAAAAAAGTAAATAAAAATCAAAGTAACCTCAAAATACAAAAGGCAATATTCTTGACCAGAATGCTTCTCTTGGGCTTTCCCGGCAACCATGGCAACCCTTGGAAACCTCAAACAATGATTTTGGGAACAAATACCGTAATCACAATGATTACGGTACCTGTCACGACCCAAAATTCACAATCATGACTGGCGCACGAACTAGAAGATCCTAGTCCGGCAAGCTTATTGACGACACTTGACAAACTATAATTTAAACAATTTTCAAATTGACTTTCACTTAAAGTGATATCCACTGAAATTTCGACAGAGTATCCTCAGTATTTTGAATATTTTCCAAGATTTTAATCCTGTTTATGAACTTGTATTCTCTTCCAGAGTTTCAAAATGACATATTTATATATTTGTACATCTCAAATAAAACATTCCTAGACTCCAAATAGTTGCAGATACTCTGATTCAACATATACAAACAAAAGAGACATCCATCAAAGAAGCCTACCAAAAAGAGTGACACGGCTGAACTTTGAGTCTACTAGAAGCTTTCTACTTAGCTGCTTGGAAATCTGAATAAAAAAAAAGAAAATAAAAGAGTAAGTCACAAGGATTTAGTGAGAGACAACAACCAACACCAATTAGAAGGGAAACACACAAGGGCACAATTGATTACGTTTCTCAAATCTAATTTTAATTTCCAAAGCTAGTAACCGTATAAAAATATAATAAACTCACAATCAAGTATACCATGAAAATTCGAAAAACTTTGTAATTTTATCAAACCAAATAAGACTATATCAAAATCACAAAGTCGTAAAAAAAATGAACCCAAATCCACAACTTTAAAGGAATATATAAAAATCACGCATAACGAAAAGGAATCGAAATAATCAATTCCAAATAGAATATAAAAATCGGATTTAATGAAATGGACTCAAAATAGTCAACTTCAAAGAAAGTATATAAAAAAAAAAAATCCAATTTTAGTGAAAATATCAAAATGGGTGAATCGGAACTAGCTCCATCTCGTTGATAGCCCTCTCCTCTTAATGGTGACCTTTCCATAGGGGCGGCTCCATCTAACGGATAGCTCTTTTCTCTCGACTCAAAACAAAGTGTAAAACATTTTCAATTAGGGAGTTTACCTCTCATTGATTTTCCTCTCCTCCTAATGGCGGCTCCATCTAACGGAGTAACTCTACCTAACCGAAATCATATACTAGGTGCACCTAGATCGTCGAAAATATAACCACGATTTTCAAAACACAATTCTCAAAACACATATCTAAAACCATCTTTCACAACAAATCGAAAGTTACGTCAAAATATTTATCGTCCAAACTCAATTGAAAATTTACCACTTATAATCATAAGTCCAAATCCAAATCCAAATCGAGTACATATTAATATCAAAATCTTCCAAAACACAAATTTCAAAACCATGCTTTACAATATATCAAATCTAGTCAAAACTAGTTTTAGGAATATCAAAAATAGAAATTGTCACAACAAAGTATTTTCAGAAACATATCAAAACTAGTGCACAAAATATGTCCAATCAAATCCCCATTTCAAATCCAATACTTTATAAATCATAAGTATCCAAAGGGTGTGTTCCCCGTTTTCATAAATACTTTAATATATAAAACCAGCAAAATATCAATAATAACGATAATTAAAATATTTGATAACGATCGTCATCAACTCACAACTATGAAGAATCAAATCCATTCCTAGCAATGTGGTCCGAAATGACCACCGGAGCAATTTCTACCGAATCTGAACATCAAACAATTATTTCAGCTCTTGTGAAAACTTATTTAAGATCACCCCACCAATAGATAAAAGGATTACACAAAATCCCTAATTTGTTAGGCATAGGGTTTGAAATTGACTCATGAAAATCTAAGATTTTACTATCTATACTAGTTACACTACTCACCCAAGCTAGATATTATGACTAAATTTCATGACTCTTACCTCAGTGAGCAACTTCTAAGAGAAGAGTATTCTTGTCCTTTCTTAAAGCATTGCCCAATTTCCCAAAGTTATACCCAAGAGCACTTGTGGATTATAGAAAAGCTTTGATTTGAAATGGATACTATTTCTCTACAAATCATCAGAGTTATGTTTGGGAAATTGGGCAATGTTTGTTTTTTTTGGTTTAAAATGAAACGGTGCGTTTCAGTACCAATATAGATTCCAGTAGCAATAATGATTTTGGTAAAAGACAAACCAAAAACCAAACAAGAATACTTAATAACAACGTTTCCAATATAGATCAGAACTTACTCTCTGTTTTTTCTTAGAACTTTTTCCCGAAAGGCACCCGGAACAGAAAGAAGAATGTCTGGAGCTTGACTTCCACACAGTAGCACTCACATGCCATAACAAAGGTCTTCACAAGGAGCAATCCGCAACTGATTCAGGACACTTCTTTGAAATTACATAAAAGGAAGGCTGACCCGGATATTCCAAAGCACATAGTCGTACATCTGAAAATATTGTTCATACCAACCACATATGCAAGGTAAACACAAGAGGCGCGATAATCCACTCCGCTGGAGAATCCACGGAGAAAGATGAACAAAAACTTCCTGCTCAGTAGGTTCACTAAAGATCAAAGGCGACCCCAAAACCACCTTCATAAAAGGGAATGACTCACGGTAACCAACATGAATAATTGGATAGTTGTGTTAGTGGAAGATTGTTCATGTGATATCTAATAAGTTTTGTTGGAGTATTGAATAGCTTTTAAATCATGTAACGTTCTTAGAAAAAGGTCATGGTTAAGCAAGAGTAATATGATCTTTGGACACTTCCTAATGTTTGGGATTTATTGTGGTGCTGGTATTAATTTTTGCACTCAAGAAGGCATTTTATGAATCTCTTACATGTAAAAAAGCAGAAAATAACAATGACTTTGTTCTTCTCAGGAATTGTTGGAAAACACAACTCTCTTCTCTAAAAATACAAATAACAATAATGTGTTTCTTCTTGTTAGCACTTGTGGCAGAATCACATTTTCTTAAACTAATTAAGAGGATATTCTCTTTCTGAAAAATGTGTTTTTATCAAGACTTGAAACCGAATTTATTGTAGCTAATGCTGTTTGCAAACTAAAATATATGGTTTTAAGCTTATTATTTTGAAGGAATTTTAAGCTTATTTTGGAATGTAAGTGTAGATTATGCATTCAACACTTTTGCGCAAAGCTCCCCTAACATACAACCCTCACTTGTGTTGTTGCCTTGAGAAAACATGAACCCCAAATTGTATTTTTCTTCGCCATTATATCAATTACATATACTTACAATGTATCTCATTTTACATTTATAATATTGATTTAATTTAGATGATTGAATTTATTGACAATTACGTGACATGCTTCAACTTGAATTTCTTGCATTTAGCTTGCTTAATGATTTATAGTAAAATGATTTTGGAGACTCAAATCAAAATGTTTGAGTTAGCTTACGAAACTCCATTTGTATTAGGCTACTACTTACTTACAAGATAGTAAGTTGAGTCATAATGGGGTTGGCTTAAATAATTTGATTTAAATAATTTGATATGATCCAATTAAATAGGTTTAAGTTTTTATTGGTTTGTGTATATCCAAATTAATGTTGGCATTAACACATTTGGAAAAGACATTTACAATAATTTTAATTCAGAAAAAATATTATTTGCATCACCATTTGACAACTCCTTTTGAGAAAATGCAACGAACTCCAACATTGCTTTACAAAAATGTGTACCTTTAACAAACTTAAAGCCTTGTTTCAATCTCTAATAATGCATTTCAAAAATATTCAAATGTCAACTTCTATGCTCATTTCCATTGGAAGAACCCTCATTCCACTGTCGACGTCTTTTCAGAATATTTCACATATCACCTACATACATAACTAGGAGTTCTCATGTATTCACTATTAAAAAAAAGAGAAGCCAAACACTTATCTGATCACAACCATAAAGGAGTGAAGTTTTCTGAACAAAAACAGGGCAGACCAACATGTAAAATGCAAGCATTTTGCAAAGTAATGCCCACCTCCATTCATTCACTAATTAGATTGAAAAGAAGAAGAAAAAAACCCTGAAAACAGCCCAGCTACTACATGTTTTGGTTCATATATAGGGCCATACAGCCCAGAAATGTGCCATTTGGAAATTTGGTTTGGATGTATCTTATGTATGGAATTCATATTGTCTTTATTAGAATGTGTTGTGAATTCGATGAAAATCACACCAATAACAAACTTGATGTGTGGAGCAAGTGATAGTCAAACAACCAAAACAAAGTGTATGAAACAATTATAAACACAAGCCAAAAGTAGAAAACAACGAGAGAAACAGAAGAGAGAACATAAAAGAATCTGTTTACCCAGTTCGGTCCAAATTGACCTAGTCTGGGGGAGAGAGCAGCCCTCCGTTTCACTATAATCATGAGTAACTTTACAAAAGAGATATCAATGGGTTACAAGAATAAGTCTCCCGCCTAATTCTACCCAAAGTCCCAATCTCTTCTCGTAACCAAGAAAAATGACTACTTAATTGCCTGATACCACTAAAGCTTCAAAATTCTCCTTAATTGTTAGATTCTCAATGGTTTATGATATGGAATATTTACTTTGTGCTGCACTGCCTTATATGTAGATTGGCAAGGACAATATGGGTGGTAATGACTACTTTACGAGGCACATGACAATGTAGAAAATATACTAATAATTTTTGCAAGAGCATATTTTTTTTTAAAATTTCCATAGTGTGTATTATTGTGCGGATAAAATTTCTACCAATATAACAAATTAAATGTCACTTTTTATAATCGAACACATGTCACCTTGTTTCGAAGATATTTTTTTAAGCCGAAGCTGATAGGAACCTGAAAGGTCGAAGTGGGACCAGGGATAGAGAGTAAACGTTAGTTCATGAGGTGGCACTAGTTGTCATGTGAATCAGGAGAGGAAAAGGGAATTAAATCATCCATTCTGAATTATTAATGATGTGGTATTGATTGACATGTGAATGAGGTTATAAAAGAGAGGATAGGGAGAAGTGAATCAACATTGAGAATTATTGTTAAAAATTTGTTAGGAGAGTTTTTCTCTGGTCTAGGAGCTTACATTCAATAATACAATTTCTTTATTTTAAATTTCGGGGTTCTATCAATGGTCCGACCTACCGAATTATCGAGGGTAGCTAGTGAAGTTTTGAAGATGTCTAAACATATCGATGTGTTGGAATTGCATTCGCTGGAAAACATATGTAATCCAGATTTTGAGAAATTTGTTTAATCTGTGTTCATAGAGTTTGCGAAATTGCGAGAAGGTGTTCGTTCATTCTCTTCAATTGAAGATTGAGTTTCTAGATCTTAGATAGTTATGAAGAAGAATGAAGCAGATCACGATGGATTTGGATGTGATGTTCAAACTCTTTGTACCGTTGTGGCAAGAAAAGAAGGAATGGTCATGTCTGGTTTGTAGATCACAACATTGACGTCGTGAACCACATTTTACAGCCAGGAGCAGAAGTATTAACGGAGAATACAATGAAACAGGACGATGGAGGTTCAGTTGTAACTTTGGGGATGAAGAAATACAAAGGGGTAAAAAGGTCCATTGATGAGTCGAATATCTTCCATAACCTGATGGGCCATGCCCAAACAATTAATTTGTTGGAAGATAATTTTAAAACATGGGCTGAAATAGAGATAAGGGAGCAAGTCCAATGGGAGACATGGAAGAAGGTAGGTGTGCATAATTTTTTCTTGAATGCTCATACACTAAAAGTCCTAATAAGGGTTTTGAAATTGGGGACAATGTAGCTGCATTAATTCAGAACCACTCTAAATTGTTGAAGATGAAGAATTTGGTATAAAAGTTGGACATCATGGAAAGCATGTTATGGGAAGTCTCTTGGCCAGTACAGTCGTGGTGACCAGTGGTGGTTTTGAAATCCCTTTGAATGTACCTAGTGGTGATGTTGGCAATGGAAATGGAAAATTGATAACATATGATTGGATTACCACATTACTACTAGTGTATATGAAGACATGTGATCAGGAATTGGTGAAAAGTACAAGTTTAGCTCTTGATATTCATAATATGGTGCAAAATGTTTCTATGTTGGCATCTAAAAACCATTCACGAAAGATACACGTTATGGAGTTATTGAGTTATAACCGAGGTCTGAATCAAAATGTTTCTATGTTTCAGTGTTTGTTATCTTGAGGGGATGTTTGATGTAGTCAATGTAAAAATGATGTCATTGTATTCATCAGTTCTGATTAAACCATGGCACCCAAGGAAATTCTATACTCCTTTTGTAGTTCCTGATTATGGATGTTGATGCAGAATTTTCCAACTTTCTATGGGTTGCTTAACTTTGTATATGACAGAGGAAAGATCTAGGTGTAGCTGCTGTCCAACTTTAATGTGTAGAACAAACTGCTTCCTATTTGTGTCTCAAGTGAATTAAAGGACCTCCTCGCATTAAGAAGAGTAATGGAAACTACTTCCATCCTTGACGACAGAGTTATTATAAGAGGCCAAAATAGAAATAAGATTAAATAAATCAATGGCTTGCACCACAAGCAGAGGAGACGACAGTTACACTCACTGACTCCAGAAATGGCTGTAATAAGAGCTCCAAAATCAGTGGAGATTAAGAGATTGTCAGCTGAAGGGTCATCCACAATCATTGTGGTTGTTGCGCCAAGGTCTGAATCAGAATGTCTATATTTTTAACATTTTATAAAAAAAATTCTTTACTTTATTTTTGTGGAGGTCGATTGCTCTTTAATGATTAACTTTCATTGGATGTAGATCATCAACGTTAATCATTAATGCGAGAAGGATAGAGATGATCAGTTTCTTCTCGTTAGGAAGGACAATGATAGTGCTTCAAATGCTGCTAGTGTTGTTCCGTCTTTCGACACTTAACTTCTTTTTTTCTCCAGTTATACTGCCTCCAAGTACCCGAGAGAACACCTTGAATCACTCAGCGAGGATGTCTTTTGGCCAATATTACTTTTCGTGACTTGGTTTGTCACCTTCACATGCAAAGAGATTTGTGAGATTCATGTTTTTGTAAATATGAATACTAATTTTCAATGGAAAATCAGGCAAATAAAAGATGCTAATTTCATGTTTTTGTTTATAAATTTACTTTTGATTAGTTTACTGCTTCTGATCAGAATAAATTATTTCTTATCCCTCAAGCACATTTGATGATTTTGATTTGTCAGGTCAGGAAACATTCGTGTTCTTTATAAAAAACTTGAAATGTTTAAACATGAAATCAATTTCCCCATTCATTTATATATCCAAAGGTAAGAAAGAATGTCTACAATCACTTGATTGTTACATCCATTTCTTTTGACTGTATATTTTTCCATTTCCGAAACTATGCTTGAAATCCTTATAGCTGATCTATGATCCTTTTAGTTTTTGTACTTGAATTTTGACGTGACTTCGGAGATCTTCATAAGGGTTAAGAGATTCTCATCATTAGGGCATTATAGCCTTTGAAATTGATAAAAAAGGTGATTCACATTCTTTGTTTTTATTCTTAACCACTCTTCTCCTCTCCTCTCTGACTTTATTCTTCGCCATGCCACAACCACAGGATGCCCACCTACTTCATGGGGGATTGGTTCACTGAATAACATCATGACTCGCGAATCACAATTTTTCAACGACTTCTTTTGTTACAAATCAGCTTCTTAAAGTTACATGGACCTTGTCAGTTTTATATACAAGACAGGAGCAGGATTGTGTTATATAAGGCAGTTTTGACAGAAAGATATCAACATACCACTCTTCTAGTGAGCTTCTTCTTGTTAGCACTTGTGGCTGTCTACATGGAGGGTATCAAATTTACCCCTTCATACCTACAATCTTCTATAAGTATCATGGAGGATAATTTTCTTGCTGAAAATATGTGCCATCAACACTTGAAACTAAAATTTAATTTATTGTAGTTAATGTTGTTTGCAAACTAAATATATGTAGGCCTCGACTTACATGCTTCAACTATTTATGAACTCTTCTGGTTTTGGTTTTTGAATGATTTCTGGTTACAAGTTCTTTTTTTTTTATAATGAAAATTACGATTTCAATTTATGAATTCAGGATTTTTGTAATTAAGTTTATAATTTCAAGATATGAATTATTGAGACCTATCTGAGCCTCAATTTGAATCATTTTGCTTTATGACAAATTTAAGTTTTCCACATATACAGTTTCAACTTACTTGCATGTGAATATTTTGATACTCTTGACCTAACTAAACTAACAAACTAAAACTTCATTTTGACTTCCATTGTAGAGTGGTTGTAGAAGTGTATATATAGCTCAATGTGATAGTTTATATAATGAGATAATGCATTTGCACTTGTTTATTATTAATGAATTTGTTTGTTTTTGTCTTTTTCCAGTTTAGTAACAGTTCACTTTGACAATGGTATGTCAAAAGTTCATAAGGAGGTGGAGGCTTTGATATGCAGTCACCGAAGAAGTGTACAACTTGTTGATCGCTTAGGTAGTCACAACTTTCAGAAATCTCACCTTCTAAGGATAATCCACATTTTATTTTTCAATTTTACATATATGAGTACTCCATGCAACTGTCATTTTACAATTTTTCTCTATTGTTGATTGGTCATGTTTTGTACACACTAAGGCAAAGTGTTTGGTACCTAGAGCCTTTTTGAGCCTACATAAGTTTTTTATTTTAATTATCCTTTGTAAAGCCAAATTGAAATTTAGGATTATACCCCAAAAGTTTATGTTGGAATTAGTTTATGTAGGATGTTTGCTGAGTTTTAAGTTTGGGATTATTGTTGAAACTAACAACAATTCAAGTTTGGGGTAGGGGTACTAGAGAAGTCAAGAGATTTCAAAGATGTCTCTTCGAAAAAACAAAAAAAAGGATGATGAACATACACACATTAAAGGTGTAGAAAAAATATCAGAAAAAATATAATAAGTAGAGACAATCAAAATGTAAAAATGTCTCATGTTAATAACTAGTTCTCTAGCACTCATGTATTTTTTTTTCTTAAGAAACTAAATTAGCTCATCTAAATTGTCATCGGAGAGGATTGAATTTGAGACTTTGAGGAGCAGCTACTCATGTATTCTTAAAGGGGTGATTGGGTTAAATTGTTCAATTTTTTTCACCATCGTAGGAATGCTTAACTCTGGTTTTTTGATTAATCTTACTTTTCAAAAAATTATTCCACCTATATCTAAACTTCTTTATAACCTGAAATTCCTTCAAATATGTACTTGATATTGACTTTGATTGATTTTAGAAACTTTTCAAGTCTTTGGTAATATGGTAGTCCTGCATGTCGATTGTAGGAAACCTTAGTTAAAAATTGTGCGAGAAGTTATGGAATTGGATGTTAGTCAAACAAGTTAGCTCATCAATATTGCTAGCAAGAAGATGAACTTTTGATACTACCATTAATGAGGTAATGTGTTATTTTACAGTCATTTGTCATTTACAAATAAATTCCTTTAGGATAACGAATGATGCAAGATTAGGGTTATTTCAAGATATTTGCAGCATGGACCATGCATATATATTTGTGTCACAAATATGCATGTTGTTCGTGTTGTTACCTTTAAGTTTTGTCTGTTCTTTTTTGCTACATGCCCAAATCATTAATAATGAGATATGGCCTTCACAATAAATGGTATTGTTACAATATAGAAAATAGCTAGCATGACCAATTTGTGTAGACAATTTCTCATGATACAAAACAAAAAATCTCATTCTTCATGAGACTATGCTCTCTGTTATTATTGAATCATAAACTCTATCGGCAGCCTTCTTTGCCTGAATAAAAGGAATCAGAGAAAAAAAATAAAGGCATGTCAATATCCAAAAATACATGACATGACTATATGTCAAAAGGATGAAAGAGAACCTTAAGAAAACATGAAGAAATCATTCACCTCTTTTTCCCAATCAGTGCGTATTGTAATGATTGTTAGAGAAAATACTTGAACAATGAGTGCACATATGATCCCCAGATACAGTCCCTACATTATAAGTATTATTATTAGCATGTTGAACCATATCATATGTTAGCAATTTTTTGAAAAACTGGACAACATTTATTTACCTTCCCACCAATATGCAATGCAAAAGCTAATACAATGGCTGCTGGAGTCCCAACCAAATAGTATGACCCGAGATTGACATACGCGCCGATTTTTTGCCAACCAACTCCTCTAGCAGTGCCTGGATCATAGTTAAGAAGGATATCATTTGCATTGATATATAGAACAACAAACAGGATTAGAAGTAAAAGATACGAAAACAACGCCAATAGATAACACATGATTTTTTATCATAGTGGCTGCATTACCTTTCTAATAAAATTATACTTCAAATTATTTGCTTACTACTTCAGCTTTAGCATTTAGAATTAGCATCATCTTTTGTATGATATATACTAGAAGCTCCCATATGTCTCTATCATTGTTTTTTACTCGACCACTATGAAGACAATAAATTAAAAGTTATTGGGAATAAGAGAAACCTGAAAGAACACATTGTAGTCCATCCAGAAAATTGGATACTGCAATAATAGGCAACATAGTTGCTACATATTTGACAACTTCTTCTTCGTTGCTATAAGCGTATCCCAATATATTGCGAATTAGTATAACCACAGCTCCTACTAAGATGCTCTCAATAATGGCAATCACTACAACGACATACACTGCCAAACGTGCGGCCCGTGGATGACCTGCCCCGAGTTCATTTGAGACACGAATACTGCAAGAATCATTCAAGCCCTAGTCAAACTACATACACACACAAACTAAAGCAATAGATTTTGTTTAACATGCAAATAAGAAAGAGAGCAAAACTTTTGAGAGAGTTGGCTTAAGTAAAAGAAAGAGGCTTCCATTGAATACAAAACTGCATAAGAATTGAGAAATACTAACCTTATACCTCCACTAAGTCCAAGGGGGATCATCCAAATAGTTGCTGCCGTATTACAACTGACAAAACCAAATCACCAACAAAAGAATATTGGAAATCATAACAACAACAACAACAACAACAACGTATTGAAAAGGATCTCGAATATGAAACAAACCAAATAGAAAGCACTGATGTTTCCAACTTTGGATTTGGAAGAAGACCGGAAAGAAGAACCATTAATTCAAATGACCACATTTCCAAGCTGCTTGCCATGTTGCCGAAAATAAAAAATGAAAACAACATTAGAATCTCCAAAAAGAAATGAAACTAGAATAATGTTTAGAAAAGTAACTAAATAGTAAATAAAATTATATTATTATATTGTATTATGCAGTACTTAAGTATTTGAGAAGATTTTGTCCAAAAAAAAAAAAGTATTCAAGAAGATGATTACCAAACCATTATAGCCGAAGGAACGGCAAGCTTCAGAAAAATAGGGATATTTTTCAATGCAAGTGCTTCCTTGGAAAAACCATTCCATGTTTTTTTACATAAAGGAGAAAACTTGACATAGAATACGAGTATAGTAACATTGAGCCAAGAGGATATAGAATTTGCTATGGCGGCCCCTCCGCTACCTAATCCAGACTTGTATACCATAAACCAACAAACAGGAAGATGAAGTAAAGTCATCACCACGGAGCTAAACATCATTGGAAATACAATATTTTGAGCCTGTAAGAATCTGTTGAGGCATTGTAGAAGTCCATACGCAAAAAGGCTTGGAACCATTAACTTAGCATAGTTGCCAGCCTCTGTAGATATTTCAGGATCTTGGCCAAGAAAAATAAGAATAGATCTTGTGTTTGCACAAATAATCGCGAGGGGAATCGCAACGATCATGAGAATGAGCATTGCTCTCTGCATGTGTACACCTAACATGTGGTATTGTTTTGCGCCATATGATTGTCCACATAGTGTGTCCAAGGCACTTGCCATTCCTTGCTATCAAAAAAATAAAATAAACTACATTAATTTTGGACAAAGCAACCAGGGCTGAATCTCAGTGAATCATGACAGAAATACCTACAACTGACAATATCTTGTATCCTGTTTAAACTTGACTAGTAATTTGAGTAAAAACAAATTAGTTGACAAACAAAAGATAGTTATTCATTATCTGGTCATAAATTTAAGTTTGAGTAATGTAATCCTATTATGAATAGGTTTAGTCTTAGGAATCAGAGGTTATGGGAAAAGAGAACAAAGGAAGCTTTGAAAGCCTGGGAGAGTACAAAATTAGAGGTTTCACTATAAAACTAAGCTGAATAATTAACTATGAAATGAAGTTACTAACTATGGAACCAATTAATAGAAAACTAACTCTAAGTGGATAATCTTCTAACATTAAGTAAGGATCATGAAATTCCAAATAAACTAACCAACTCTAATTCGATCAAGGAATAAAGTGAACCTTGGAAAAGAAATTCAATCCTCATGCAGTGGTTATGCTATTAAAATCATGACAACTTTGTATTGAAAGCTAAGCGAAAACTTTTGAAGTGGAGTCGGTTATTCTAATTGAGTATTGAAAACATGGTTTTAGAATGTTATTATGAGATCAACAAGAGAAGAATCAATGTAACTGAATCTATTGAATGAATTTATCTAACATCAAGTTAGTTACATGAAAACTTTATATAGGAATGAAAAGATAACTAACTAAACTAACTATATTATGGTGTGTTTGTGATCTAGAGATGATGTTGAGTTGTCTCTGTAACTTGCTATTTCCGGTTACATGGTAGAATCACTTGTATCTTGTATTAAATTTAGTTTGCAATCTTAATTGCAGTCACAATATAAAGGTTTTTGAGCATTGCGACAGCTACTGCGGTTGCATCAATCATATTTATGGGTGATTTCTGCAGGAAAAAAAATCACAATGCAACCACAGTCACAAAGACACGTGATTTGACAGCAGTTAATAAACTTAGTTGAAAATTTCGTGATACTAAGTCTCGAACTGAGTACCATAAGGTCGAAGAATGATCTCACAGCCAAGTGACTTCTTAGGAACTTGGTTGAAAATTCAGTCCATAAGTTATGTTATTCACATTATTAAAATCACAGTCTCTTTGTCGTTCCCCTATTGTGTTATCTCTATTGTTAACAATTATGATAGAAAATTAGGGTTAAACACTATACGGGAACACATATTTACAATAGAGATTCAAACAATGCTTCATCACAAATAGCTATAAACTCTTACACTAGACCTAAAAGTACTCCACACAAAATTGATTTGTCATAAGTAGCTTTTACCATCATCAATCACCCTCACACACTATATGTGGACAACTCTTTTTAGCAAATATTCAAACAAGAACACAAATAAGCTATCAATCCCTTACGCTAGACCCAACCTCTAGCCATACTTCAAACACAAACTCACATTAATGTCTCCTAGGTATATGAATGTTGTTAGGGACAATGCTTGTATATCAACGGGGTAGCTATGGCTACTCCAAACAAAAAATATATATTGAATGAGTAGGTATATTTTTGAATTTATCTACCCCTAATAATATATATTTTCCTGCTCCAAGTTTGATTTTACATGGAAGAATTTTTTGTCAGACTTTGATTATTTTTGAGTCAAACTTCGGATTACTTATCCCTTCTCCTAAAAACTAAATGATTAACACTCAAAAAAATAGTATTATTTTTTCATTTAACAAAGAAAATATGAGAACGACAACAAAATTTTAATCTGTTACTATCAGTCCAAACAGATATAATATAAACCCACCGTCCACCTCATTATTATTGTTATATTAAAATTATAATATTATTAATTTATGAGTAAATAAATTGTGCAAAGTAAATGAAACGGCGCTTTTTTTTGGTATTCGATGAAACGGCGGTTTAGCTCAAAGGCAACTATAGATGAATTTGAGTCTTTGAAGGGTCTCTAAGTTCGACTTTTATAAATAGCTACTATAAATTTTTATTTCCTTTGTTGTTGCTATTTAGGTAAAATCTTCTACTCTGTTGTTGCTTTTTTGGTATAATCAGTTCATGTTATTTTAAGTGTATTTTATATAAGTAATAGTTATTATGATTTTTTTTTCTTATTGGTTAAATTTACTGTTAATTTTAAATATAAAAAACTAAATGTGGCAGCCTCATGAAAATATTGCTAGTTTCACCGTTGAATGTTTTGTTTTCGAAAATTAGTTGTCATTAAAAAATACTCAGCGACACAACATGTTTGATATATATATATATATATATATATATAATTTTGCTAGAAACCACCCATGAAAGTATCTTTTAGCAATCCACACCTCAAGGTGTAATTTTCACTTTTTAGTTATAACTTTGCTAAAAAACACCTTCATAAAATGTGTCTTTTAACAAAACTCATATATATATATATAAAGTAAAAGATGAACAGAACAAGTAATGATAGGAAGCAAAGAAAAACTAACCAATAAAGTGAAACCAGTGACAGAAGCAAAAGAAGTAGCCATGGAAGCACCAGAGAGAGATAACTCACCAAGATGACCAACAAACATAACTGAAATAAGATTGATACCATAATTTAAAAGTGCAACTGATACCAATGGCCCTGATAGCCATAACTGTTTCTTCACTTCTTCAACCAATTCTCTTCTTTCTTCTTCTTTCTTGTTTTTCGGTTTTGTTTCTTCAACAATCAATGGAGAATGAAGAGACATGCTTTGGTTTTAGTTTTCTTCTCTCTTTTTCTCACTATTTCTTTTCTCTTCTATTATTACTGGGAAGAGAGAGAAGGTAAATCATGTGTGGCTATTAAAACCTTGTCACAAATGAAAACTACGACATTGTTTGGTTTTGATTAAAGAAATATGGAAGAGTTAAGAAACATAAGAAAAGAGGGAAAAAAAACATATATAGCGGGAAAAAGGTGTTTTATTGGTTTTTTGTTGCGTGGGGTATCTAGAATTAAAAATGGATTTGGAATATAAAAGAATTAAAAAATGGATTCGGAATAAAATCACAATGGATGTTTGGTTCTACATACAATTGTTTCTCTCTTTATTAAGTCTACACACAATGAATGTTTGGTTCATACGCTTTTTTGGTTTCTAGGGCGTAGTATTAGGTGTTACAAGATCGTATTTTGAGAGACAGCGGGATATGTGGTATGGACTCGAATTTTGATAATGTTTTGGATGGTCTTCGTGGTACGATTTCAAATTTGAACGTTAGCGATTTTACTAGCAAGGACACCGTCCCTCTTAAAGCACAACATGTTTTGATGAATGCTCTTTTTAGTAAAAGTATTCAAGATATGGAAGTTAAGTTTGACATGATCACTAGACAGAAGGCAGTTTTCGGATCTTTGCAAGCAACACAATGCTTAGAATTTTCTTTTAGCTATCTCGATTGCACTACTAGAAAAAGAAAAATTAGGGAGGAAAATCAGTGTCGGAAAAAATAAAATCTCACACAAATTTCTTGGTCGCAAAATTTAGTGACGGAATTAGAGAGGGATTTTACATTTTCCCTCTCTAAAAATTTTCCTCACTAATTTTTGCTTTTTTTGTAGTATTGATGGGTTAGGTCACATATGTCATCAATGGAGTACCGTACTATCCTTAGATATCGCCTTATGATTCCACTATATCCTATTGATGAGGTGTGCACTATTTGTCGTAAGGCGTGCCTAGATACTTTTGGGGAGTATGTCATTCATTGTAAGGAGCTTCCTGGTTTTAAGTACAAGCATGACTTTGTAAGGGATATGAATGTACTTTTTGATATATTCAGGCGGGCGGGAGTATTAATGAAGAAGGATGCGCCTGTGAACGCCCTAACTGATCCACTGGATAGATGATCGATACTTAGGTATGTGGACGTTATGGTGTACGGATGGGTATGAGGAAAACATGCATGTGTGGACTTGACTGGGGTTTCACAACTTGTTGGATAAGGGGTCGAGACTTTTACGGTAGGACAGACAGACCTAAAATTTATGTCAAACAAATTGGCCAATCATGAGAAAGAGTGTTCTAACAATCAACATGTTTTTATAACATTTGATTTTGACACTTTCAGTTTTCTACCAGAGGTTGTTGACTTTCAACATAGAGTTCAAAGAGTTATGCATAGCAATGTCATGTCTCCTAGGTCCATGAATGTTGTATTTATGATGATTGGTTTTGCCATCTAAAAAGGTCTAGCGGCACGGCTTGTTGCCTGCTTGCCCTATATTCATGTGTAAGTAATTCTTTATATATATTAAAAAAAAGTAAGTTTAATATTTAAATATATTTTTAGTAATAATTTTGAAGTTTCGTTAATATAAATTTCCATAATTTTGAAATTTCGTTAATACAAATTTTTAAAGAACATGCAGAAATAGAATATATTGTTGTTTCTACTGTTATTTCATAGTAACTACTAATATACATCGAGAAATTTGTTGGACACATCGTAGATTATCTTCTCCCAATTAGACTTTCTTCATACACAAGAATAAAAAATAGAATCTGTAACCACTTAAGTGTCTTAAATATCTTGCAACTTGCATAATTTAATTGATATCAGATACTCAAATTGATACCATTGAGATCACACCGATTTGATATAAGCATGTATTTTAATTTAATAATAATAAAAATGTATATATTACTGTCAAAAACAAAAGATCAACCAACTCATTGCCAATTTTTTTTTTAATAAACTACTTGTCAAATGTTAAACAATTATACGGATCAAATTATAATAAGTGAGTTTTTACTATAAAAAAAAATAATAAGTGAATTTTTTTACATGATCCAATGTGATATTGGCCCTTCATGAGCCTCCATGTGACAAAGAAGGTGCGGAGACTGTTTAAGCACGTCTGTTGTGTAGATATGAAAGGCATATAATATACCATAGATTTTGAATAGACAAAAGTTCTCACACTACAATCCAAGTCTGCAAATTTTAAGGAAGGAAAACTACAAATTGACTGACTATGATAATTGAGTCATTTCCCTTCTCCACTCCCTCCATTATTTTGTTCAAGCATACTTTTATTTTTAACTAGTTGTCATCAAAATTGACATTCAAGATTTGTGTTTATAATATAAGAATGATGATGACATTTCAAGTCTAATAGACTAACTTGTTAAAAATACATAAAATAGGATTAATGAAAAGTAGAATTAGCTCACTGATATCCCCAAAAGAAAATACACTGGCTATAATTGATCCGACTTCATTAAAAAAAAAAAAATCTTTTTAATGACAATAGAAAATCGCAAAAATGTATTTTGGATTCGATTTTTGCGAGATTTTTTAAATTCCTTTGCATCTTACAAATCATTACTACCAATTTATTTCAAAAACAACAAAATCACTACTACCAATCAAACCCCCGTTTCATTTTCAATATAATAGTATGAACATTATTGAAGCATAACACAAAGGACTTAGATAAAGAAGAAGCACACGGTGCACGTCATTTACTTGCAACACAAGCTCCAACTAGTGTTACAATAGCTTAGTGTATACCATCATAGAAGTACTATAAATACATGTAATATCTGCATTGTCTATCAATTCTCAAGTTTCTCAACATGGTATCATGAGCCTCTTGATCTACGAGTACTTCTTCCGCATATTATCATTCATTTTCCTTTCTTTTCTCTGATTTTCTTCCTACGGCTCCTCGCAACAACAATGGCGCAGGATCCTCCATTGAGGTTTTTCTTGATCAATCTAGTCTCTTTTTTGTTCATCCCAATGATGGACCCTCTTCTGTTACAGTTACTCCGGTCTTGAATGGTTCCAATTACCATTCTTGGGCTCACTACATGCGCAGAGCTCTTGGAGGGAAAAAGAAGTTTTGTTCACGTATGTAAACACAAATTAATTACCACGGGTGAGCTACTCAATGAAACGTCCTGGGTGGAGTCACAAGAGCACTCATAAGAAGTAAATGAATGATACTCTGTTCTTTTCTGCCTGGAATAATCTGTCCCATCACATCTAAATGTCCCCCTTTTATAGCCCTCAGAGTGTTGGCTTAATGGGCCTTTCTCTGATCATTCTAGGCCCATTAAGTTGTGATCCAGACCCTCCTATTGGTTGTCTGCTTTGAGTACGGCCGAGCGTGGAGTTTAGACGCGATGATCGTCCGTACAGGACACGTGGTATCAAGTTAAAATGAGATGAGCTGGCTGGCTTGACTTGAACAATCAATCCAGCGTCGACTGAAGACTTGCTGAGCTGGCTGGCTTGACTTGAACAATCAATCCAGCGTCGACTGAAGACTTACTGAAGACTTGCTGAGCTGGCTGGCGTGACTTGAACAATCAATCCAGCGTCGACTGAAGACTTACTGAAGACTTGCTGAGCTGGCTGGCCTGACTTGAACAATCTTTGGAAATGGTCTACCCATGTCAGTCCACAGTCCACCAAGCGTCAAGCATGTTAAGGCGTAGACGTTTGTTCTTTAATCCGGGTCGATCCGTGCCAGTCCACAGTCCACCAAGCGTCAAGCCTGTTGAGGCGTAGACGTTTGTTCTTTAATCTGGGTCGATTCGTGCCAGTCCACAGTCCACCAAGCATCAAGCCTATTGAGGCGTAGACGTTTGTTCTTTAATCCGGGTCTATCCGTGCCAGTCCACAGTCCACCAAGTAACTAGTTCGTGACCGAGTTATAAACACTAGTTTGACTCAAACTTATTTGTCATTTATCATGTCTTGTCTCCTCATTGTACTTACCTAATTAATGTTTCTTTGCCTTCATAATTGCCCAGCGGCCCCCACCACACCCTTTATTATTTTCTTCCCTACATATACTAACTTTTACTTCCTCGTTTTCATACTACTACATTTCACTCTTTCATTTTTACAGTTTTGGCTCTTTGGTGTGACACTTCATCCTTGTCTTGCTACACGCAACTCAACTCCTTCTTCACTTCTTCATAGGTATCAATCTATTTTCCCTTGCGTCCTTGTGTTGCTACTAGTCCCTCTTTTTTTTTTACTGATTTGAGAATAACCAAAGCGAACATGTCGTCCTCCTCCTTCCTACTCACGTTGCCATCCTAGGACGAGGAATGGTGCAACCATTCTAGCTTTTTACCCATCGCTTAACTCGACTCGGCCCAACTCACCGAGTCAAATCAGCCATAAGAACTTTAAATCCAACAACACAACAACAAACCGAACTCAACCCATCCCGAACTCACCGAGTCAACTCGGCTCTGCCCAACTGCACTATTTTTCCTCCTCCCTTCACATGAGTTGGGATATAACGACTAATATGCGGTAAATCCGAGTTCAAAAACGGTAAAATCCATAGACTTTCACACATAACCAGTCTTCTTTCTCCTTCTACTTGACCCATTTTTGCAATTTCTGGCCAAGGTACAGTGAAAGAGATTGATAGAGAGAGGTCGGGTAGGAGAAGGGAGAGGACGGGTAGGAGAAAA
>Ga0228710_1004341_pt1 | contig 22422 bp, 11 predicted proteins | sample MedpolnodulmetaG_FD_177995 | JGI IMG/M metagenome (GOLD analysis project Ga0228710, IMG submission 177995) | Root nodule microbial communities from Medicago polymorpha collected in Santa Monica, California, United States - pink nodules | ecosystem: Host-associated > Plants > Roots > Nodule...
GTCAACGCAAGAACAAAATTTTTCATGCCATACACTATGCAAGTAAGGTTTTGAATGATGCACAAATTAATTATGCTACCACAGAAAAAGAACTACTTGCAATTGTGTATGCATTAGAAAAATTTCGTTCTTACCTTATTGGTTCCAAAATTGTTGTTTACACTGACCATGCAACCATTAAGTATCTGCTCACTAAATCCAACTCAAAGCCAAGACTCATCCGTTGGATCTTGTTACTACAAGAGTTCGATTTAGAGATCAAAGACAAGAAGGGAGCGGAAAATCTTGTGGCTGATCACCTATCAAGGTTGATGAACAATGAAGTAACACGGAATGAACCAGAAGTTCTTGAAGAATTTCCGGATGAAAAGTTGCTAGCAATCAAAGAAAGACCATGGTTTGCCGATATGGCGAATTACAAAGCAACAGAGTTCATTCCTGAAGATTTCACTTGGCAACAACACAAGAAGTTTCTCCATGAAGCAAATCACTATGTATGGGATGAACCATACTTATTCAAGATTGGAGTCGATAACCTCTTGTGAAGATGTGTGGATAATGAAGAGGCAAAGCAAATACTATGGCAATGTCACAACTCTCCCTATGGAGGTCACTTCAATGGGGAGAGGACCACTGCAAAAGTTCTTCAATCCGGTTTCTATTGGCCGACACTGTTCAAAGATGCTTACAAACATTGCAAGTCTTGCGATGAATGTCAAAGATCCGGATCAATGTCAAAGCGGAGTGAAATGCCTCTACAAAGTATCCTTGAAGTGGAAGTGTTTGACTGTTGGGGTATAGATTTTGTTGGCCCGTTTCCTTCGTCATTCTCCAACGAGTATATCTTGGTAGCTGTTGACTATCTTTCAAAGTGGGTGGAAGCCGTTGCATCGCCAAAAGCCGATAGCAAGATGGTAGTAAAGTTTCTCAAGAAGAATATATTCACCCGATTTGGAACACCAAGAGTTTTAATCAGTGATGGAGGCGCACACTTCTGCAACATGCAACTTGCCAAGGCTCTAGATCATTATGGAGTTAAACATAAGGTGGCATCACCTTATCATCCTCAAACCAATGGCCAAGCCGAGGTTTCCAACCGAGAAGTGAAAAGAATTCTAGAGAAAACAGTCTCGGCGTCTCGGAAGGATTGGTCAGAAAAACTGGATGAAGCTTTGTGGGCCTATAGGACAGCCTATAAATCTCCTATAGGTCTTACTCCTTTTCAAATGGTCTACGGCAAATCGTGTCACTTACCGGTTGAACTTGAACATAAAGCTTTTTGGGCACTCAAATTTCTAAACTTTGATCAAGAGAAAGCCGGTGAAAAAAGGAAAGTTCAAATGCATGAGCTTGAAGAAATGAGGAATCAAGCCTATGAATCCTTAAAGCTATACAAAGAAAAGGTCAAGAAGTACCATGATAAGAAGATCATTCAAAGACAATTCAAGCCTGGACAGATGGTATTGCTGTTCAATTCAAGGTTAAGACTCTTCCCAGGCAAATTGAAATTAAAATGGTCCGGACCTTTCATCGTCAAAGAAGTCAAACCATACGGTGCAGTAGAGCTTGAAGATCCAGCTACAAAAGCTAGCTGGACGGTCAATGGCCAGAGGCTGAAACCATGTTTTGGTGGCGAGGTTGGTCGGCTTACGTCGACAATCTCACTGGACAATCCGTGAAGATTAATGAAAAAGGCGTCGAGCTAACGATGAAAAACTAGCGCTTGTTGGGAGGCAACCCAATTTTGTAAGTCATTTACTGTTTTTATGCATAGTAGGATTAGGAGTCATGGTGCATGCCCATATCATCCAAAACAGAATTCAAAAAGCAAGCCAAAAAGCAAACCTTTCATAACTCGCGATGCGAGTACAACAACTCGCCATGGCGAGTAAACTTGTCATTGACTGTGTTGACTACCAAAGTACTCGCCATGGCGAGTAAATCTACACGCGAGGCGAGTTGTAGCAGTTATGACAGTTCAGATTCCAAAGCCAATAACTCACATTAACTCACCTTAACCACCCATTACCCACTTTTCCTTATCATTTTCGGTTTCAATTCTCTCTTTACCAAAAATATCACAAATTTTTCCTCCCAAAAACACAAACCCTAATTCACCAATTTTCATTCAAATCAATCCAAGTCAAGTTCAATCCAAGTCAATTCAAATCATTTCTGCACTTACATTCATCTACACTCAGGTTTGTAGTTTATCCCTTGTTCAATTTTTGTTTGCATTTGAAGTTTAGATGAACAAACCCTAGGGTAGTGAACAAAATTTTCAATATGTGTTATTTTAATTCACAATCCCTCCTTGCTTAGATGAAACAGAATCATAGCACACATCAAAGCAGAAATCTTGTGACACTCCCATGCTTAAATCCACATTTTCAAAAACAATTCAAAAAAAAAGGGTTTTATGTTAAAATTCAAAATTTCTGCAAAAGCTGTGATTTAGCTCATCTTTGTGTAGTGTTAGGGTCGGAATCACTTCACATGGGGTTCAACATGATGAACCCTGTTGATTTTAGTGAAAAGGAATAATCTTTTCGAAATTCTGGGCAACTCGCCATGGCGAGCTTCATCACTCGCCACGGCGAGTGATCATCAGCAAACCCAGAAATTCATGTTAACTCGCCATGGCGAGTAAAATCACTTGGGAGGCGAGTTGTAGCAGAAATTAAAATATTTTGTTTGAAAACAATGTTGTGAGCCTGCTAATGTTAATCTTTCCATTCCATACTGTTATTTAACTGTTATATTGTCTTGTGTATGGATTTTCTGGTTGTTTTACAGGCATGACATCGAAAAGGTCGACAAACACAAGAAAACGAAGAATGGGTGAGACTTCTGAACCTCAACCCCCTCCCAGCAACCAGGGTTATGAGAGAGAGAGATTTAGGTCAAGGTACCACCAGGACCGGTACGTAGCCTTGCTACAGCAGGCTATGTGGCTAGAGAGGGTTTTTAGCATTAACCCTGAGGGCCCCTTTAGAGAAATAGCCCAACTCTTTCTTGACCAAGGCTGGTCAAGATTGCTAAACCCGATCACCAACCTTAATGCTGAGCTCGTGCGTGAATTTTACGACAATGCTCTTCCTGAAAACCCACACACTGAGCTTTTCCCATATGAAACCTTTGTCCGTGGTCGGGTGATACGCTTTGATCGTGATGCCATCAACCACTACCTGGGAAACCCTTTCCCACTGCAACATGGTGACATGGATGACTTTCACGCTAAGCAGAACATGGGTCATTTCACACTTCCGGAACTTCATGAGGAAATAAAGAGGTTTGTCCTATTAGAGGGGTGCAATTATGATGTGAGTGACGCGGGGAGAGAATACCGGGCCCAGTACAAAGCTTTGACCAACCCCGCTAAAATCATCCAGAAATTCCTCCTCCACATTGTCATCCCCAACAACCACCTCTCTGATTGTGTGGTCGAGGTCTGCCCTTTAATTTACTACATCCTTAAGGGCATAAAAATGGATATAGCCTGGACCATTGCCTATGAAATGAAGAAGGTTACCCTCCAAGGCAAAGGTGAAAGAGAGACTCGCCTCTCTTTCCCTGGTCTCATCAAGGGTCTTATTAAAGACTCTGGCATGAGGCTTCCAAATGCGGTCCATGAGCAAATTCGAAACCCTATTAATGATGCATTCATCAGCCGCTATATCATGGGGGAAACCAAAAAGGGTAGAAGCAAACAGGCATCCGCTTCTCGAGCTCCTCCACCACAACCTGAGGAACACAATGAACCAGCTCCTCCACCACAACTTGAGCCACACAATGTACCGGCTTCAGTGCAGCCCCCGGTTGCCTTTGACTTTGCTCGTTATGCTCAATGGCAGCATGAGAGCAACCTGCATACCTGGTACAGTGGCGATGAGTCTTCTCGGTGGGACGAAAGGTGTTTGCAGACACGTTATCACTCCAACGCTCAAGTCAGTATGGAAAATGAAATGGAATGTTTGAAAAGTGTGGGAAAAGTGAATCATACTTTGGGGGTGAGCCTAAGTCACCCTTATTTAGATGTGTGTGAGAGAATAACCACTTTCGTGAGATAGGGCGTCTGATCAGGAGGAGGTTAGAGGACACGTGTATGGTCTCTGATGTACAGGGGCGTGCTCAAGTGGGATAACGTGCACTAATGTTGGCGTATTCTGATAGATATTTGGCAAGTGAACCAAATTCAATCGAAGTAATAATAATTCGTTTCCACGAGGATTGTATTTAACTTCTACTTAGCATTTTCATTATTAAAAAGGATGTAATAAATTTGTATTGATGTCCTAGGCAGTTGAGTTGTTTTGTAACATAAATGGATGAAAAACAATAAAAGATTGGTTTTAGAAAATTTGAGAAAAGTATGGCTAAGACCTTCGAATCCTCTGAAGCTCTCCTATGGTAATTTGCACTCCTAATTCAATCAATGATTATTTAGTTTCACGACAGATTAACTTAGTAATTCTACCCAATCTCTTGACCTAGAATTCTCCCCGAAAGTGACAACCCCTTAATCTGTTAAGTGAATTCGAAACCGTTGGAGGTATTGAAAGAACGTTAATCCCTATGTCATAACCTAATAATGATCTATCTCTATCTTGATTACATAGGTTAAACCTATTACCTAGTTCAGAGTTAAAAGTCAGGGTTAGTGGTCATTCAACTTCTATGATCAATTTGCATATTCATAAAGCTAGGGTTAGTAGTCGATGATAAACATACAAAAAGCATTAAACACAAAGTAATATGAATAAAGACTAAACTTTCATTGAAATTCAAAGGAGTTCAACAAATTAGGGTTCCCATAGGATTACATCAAATTCATCTCAGGATTTAACCACAAGAGAATTAGTTACTCATAGCTAAAGTATAAGCTAACTAACATAAGAAGAAAGATTCATACATGTAATGGATGATTGGCTATTAGTTTTGATGGTTGCCCACCAGATCTGCAAAGCCTCTGCTCCAAAATATGTTTTAGGTCTCAAAATTCGTGAACCCTTAATCATAAAACGCAGTTTGCTTAAATAGACATGTGAAAAATCGGGCCCCGAAGTGTAAAATTTGGTGCCCGAACTGTAAAATATGAAATCCAAAAGCCCATGCCTACGCGAAATTGGCGCCCGAACTCTTCATCTCAGCACCCGATTTATGTCGAATGAATGTTGATTCTTTTGCCTCAAAATCGGCGCCCGAGAAAGCTTATTCGGGGCCCGAAAAATGTCGAGCCAAAGGCTCCTTTATCTGCGTCAAAATCGGCGCCCGAATGTGAGGATTCGGGGCCCGATTCGCTCTTTTGTGGTTTTCTTGCTTCCTGCACTTTTGACCCTTTTTGCCCCAGAATTACAATGAATTTGTCATAAAAGCTAACTAAAAATAGCAAATAAAAGAGAGATGACAGAGTGTCATCATATTCCTTCAGGTAATGCGTCTTAGTTTGGTGGACGTTTCGTCCATATGTTGGTGTTCGATTGACCTTCTGACCGGTCCAGAACACTTTTTATAGATAAGAAATTTATTTAAACACTTTTTCTATTTTACATGGATTCCATCGACAACAACAATATTAAAATCCATGAACACATCAAAGTTCTTCCTCCATCATCAACTCAAAAAACAACAACCCCTCTTACTTACTTCAACATATTTTGGCGTAGGTTCCATCCAGTTGAACATGTTTTCTTCTACACCCTCCTAAATTCACAATCACACCCTTCTTTCTTCTTCCAAAAATTGTTCCAAGTCTCAAATCTTCACTCTCTTTAATCCTCAAACACTTTCTTCCTTTAGATGGTAAAATTGTTTGGCATTCTGATTCTCCGCAACCATTCATCAAATTCAATCCTAATGAGGATGAAGTTTTTTTTCTCATTGCCGAGTCTGATTCAAAATTTTAATCATGTCATTGAAAATTCACCCCATGAAGCTTCTTTGTCTCACTCCAGATAACCCTTTTTTTCAGAAAGTGGTTTTTCCACTAGAATAAGCACTAACCATGTTGTTCTTGATGAAAAATTGTTAACCATGTTCATCAAAGCTTGGGCTTATCTATACAACAAAACCATTGAAACCAAAGAATCACCAACTTTATTGATAGAGTTAGAACCTTTATTTGATAGGAATATCATCAAAGACCCAAATGAAGTTGGTGATAAGTTCGCAAATGATTGGAGAGAGATCTTAACCAAGATGTTCCAAAACTAAAAAGGAAATGAAAGATGCTGGAAGAATTTTTCATTTGAACTAAAGCTAGAAGACTTCGTGATACGTTCGAGCTCACACGTGAAGATTTGGACAAGATAAAGCAAATAGTGTTATCGAAATGGCAAATATTGGACACAAATGAATTAAATCCAAAGCCACACACTTTATCATATTTTTTTCTTACATGTGTTTATGTCGTTGTTTGTTTGGCAAAAGCAATTCATGGAGTTAAAATGAAGAGAAGTTTGCATTTGCTTTCACCGTGGATTGTAGAGCTAGGTTAGAACCACCACTATAAAATAAATTTTTTGAAAATTGTGTATGGGGACATTTCGTTGATACAAAACCATTGGATTTTACAAAAGAAAATGCGATATTTTTAGTTGCTAAGTGTATTAATGAGAAAATAAAGATGATAATTGCAAATGGTGTTCTTAAAGGAGTTAGTTATGGGTTTGTTAAATTCAATTATTTGTCAAGTGAAGGATTTGAAATAATGGGATTGGTGGGATCTAATAGATTGGGTGTTTATGAGATTGATTTTGGGTGGGGAAGACCAGCAAAGGTGGATATAATGCCCGTGGATAGAGGTTTAACAATTGACTTGGTAGAGAGTAAATATGGTAAAGGTGGAATTGAAGGTTGGCTTGTTCTTAATAAGCATGAAATCGATCTCTTTAGAACGTTGTTTCTTGAAGGACTTTGCATTAATTGATTGTGGAGAGCAAGTGTAACTATAGAGATTAATCTTTATTTTTTCTTTGAAATATGTTTCATATAAGCTTTAGCTTATAATTTTGGTGGTACCAAATATTTCAAATAAATAGATTTTATGAAATTAATTTTAGTTGAAAGATTAATATAAGTTGATTTATATTTAAATACATATGTGTAAAAGATAATTGAATGATAAATTTAATTAAGCATAACATATCATGTTGATTTTTAACCTTATAGAGAGAAGAGCCCACAACCACCTCATCCCATCCCCTCCTTCGAAATACAAATCTTACCCTTAACATGTAGCCTCACACCGTCGGTGGTGCGCACAATCTCTAGTGTACCACCCCTAAACCCCATATGTCGTCACTTCCCACAATGGATCCATCCTCTTCTTAATATAGGTTCCTTCTGAAATGGGTAATCAATGTTCATGGAGTCCATTTATGGATTCCTTGATTGGTTAAACAATTCACTATTCACGATTTGCTTCTTCGACGTTATGGGTTGTTGTAGTTCATGATCTAGGTTTATCTTCACAATTTGGTATGAGTTATTTTAATTTGTATGGTTTCGTTTTCTAGGCTTCCTGTGGTTGCCTTTGCACCGATTCAAGGTGTGTTTTGTTGGGCGTTCCTTGCTATTGTTTCTATCAGAACCACTATAAGATGTTTTTCATCAGTTGGTCTTTTCCTTGGTTGAGTTTTTGATTTTAGTTTCCAGATATAAATTCTTGGTTGAAAGTTATTTGCCTCTCCTTTTGGACTTGTTTCGGTTTCTATTTTTAGGTTCTCTTTTTGATTTGGGTATGCTTTGCTCGTTGCTTGTATAGGAGATACATATTAGAAAGTAGTATAAATAGCTTGTAACCATCCCAATAGTGGGTAACTTTCTCATTTGTAATAATGATCATTCTAATAAATACAAGAGTTTCATAAATTTTCTCTCATTCTTCCATGTATTCCATGTCTCATAACATGGTATCAAAGCTAATCTGTATCCACCTTGATGGAAATGTCTGCTTCATTTTCTTGAGAAAATTAAATTTTCTCCTCGTTTCTTTCTTCCTCAATTCCTTTTCCTTCATTGTTATTTTTCCCCCTTTACTTTCTCAAGAAAAATTCTTCTCCAGCATTTCTTTCTTGATTCTCTTGCAATCTCAAAATTGAGATTCAGTTACCTTTCTTATCATCTTAGTCAAATACTTCAATTCAATTTCAAGTATTAATTTGTTCAATTGATTCTTTTGATTAATTTTCATCATATTCCTTTTTCGATCAACATTTTTTAATTTGTGATTCCTTCGTGATTTCGCTTTGTATTTTACCCCAATTTCTAGAGTTTCATAATTTCGTGTTTGTTCGTCTCTTGTTCGTGCACTTCTTTTCTTTCTTTGTTCAATTTTTGATTCAATTTCATATTCGATTTGAGTTTCTTGCTCAAAATCGTTCATTTTCCCAATTTTCCCCAAATCTTAGGGTTTGTGATTCCAATTCTAATTTGTCTTTGATTTTTGATCAAATCTTCTTTGTTTTGTTACCAATCAGATTCTTCTTGCTTACCTATAGGATTCTTATGATTCTGATTGTGTTTCATGTTCGATTTAATTTTATTTTTAGTCTTTTTCCTAAATTCTAAATTCTAAATTTTTGGGTTTCATTGTTCCCAATCCATTGTGTGTGATTATTTTTGTGCTTAAATATTTTGACTACCTTCTTCTCTTCCTCTGAGTCTTGTTTCGGTTCTCTATTCTTGTCGGTTAAAGGCTTTGCGAACCTGATTTTAGGGATTATGTTATGGTTTGATGGCACAATCAGGTTCTTGAATTAGTGAGCTGATTCGATTTCTGCTCTTAGGATACTACAATTTCAGTTTGCAGTTTGATTTTTTGAAGTCTACTATCACCATGATTCGAGTTTTGTTTCAATTTTGGAACTCTTGAATTTCATACTATTTTGATGTGAAATAGTTTTTTTGGATTGATGGTTGGATTTAGGCAAGTGTACCGAATCGTTTACCAAGTAATAAATTGTAAGTAAAGTATCATATCAACTAAGCAATTCACGTTACTCATTTAGGAACAGAAAACTACAAATAAAATAATTAAATAAAAGATAAAGGGGAAGTTTTTGCAATTTGATATGTTTGCTCAGCGCAAGAGTTTAGAAGTAACTTGTTTTTATTACTGAATGTTAGCACCAGTTACTATTCATTTGTTGGTATTAATTAATGGTCAGGCATTATTTAGATATTGGATTTATGTTCTAATTAAGTGATGTGTTTGTTGGGGTGTTAATCCCCTCTAGTTGTCGAGTTGCAACCTTACACCAAAGTTTCCATGTGTATTAGGGTGTAGGATCGTCAATCCTATAAGGGGATGCACCTTCACACGTAGATGTATGTGGGGTTCTTACTCTATCAGAGGTAATTGAAACAAAGACTTAAATTAGGGTTTCTAAATTCTCAATGGTCTTGAAGGTTCCCTCGTCTATGAATCTTAGAAGTTCATCAACATACTCTCCCTCTCAGTAGTTCTACAAACGGGCAGCTCTATCTCGTGTACCTTACCAAGGATGTAAGAAAAGTAATTTATTATGCTAGTTCAATCTCCGTTATTACTACTATTTCCCTAATTCAGGTGGTTACACTGTTATCTTAGTTACTTGTTGATTCGGGTAGGATTTCACCGATATTAGGTATGTCACTTCCCTAATTATTGTTATCTATGGGTTGGTTCACTTCGGATAAAATAAATAATTCAAATAGTAAAATTAAATAGTATTCATAAAATAACTTAAATTAAATAATCCAACAAATAAAATAGAGGTTCATCTTAGAACCCTACCCTAATAAGGATTAGTTACTCATGGTAACTAAAGACAAATTACAAAAGAAATAAAACATAACCTAGAGACTTAGAGTGTGGAGAGAGACTCCTCCCCTGAGACGCATATGTGTTAATTTGGAATGCCCTGGGCGCATCAAATACTCCCAGAGGCGCCTAAGTGTTATTTTGTGTGTCTCTGGCGCGTGGCGCATGAAACACTCCCATTGTTGCTTTTGGATATCCTTTCTCCTTGTTTATTTGATGTTGTTTTTGGTCCTCTGATGTGATATGTCATTGTTGTTATATTTCTTTTTTTTGGTTTGATGTATTTCTTTTTTGTACTAGTTATTCCGAGCTGGAAGTGTTATGAACACCTTTCAGCTTACGGGGGACTATTGGAGATACATATTAGAGAGTAGTATAAATAACATGTAACCACCCTAATAGTGGGTAACTTCTCCTTTGTAATGATAATCATTATCATCAATACAAGAGTTTCATAAATTTTCTCTCATTTCTTCCATGGATGTCATGTCTCATAACAACTTGTTTGTTGAGACTCTACTTTTTAGATTCGTTTTGGGTTGTTCGACCTCCTTGGTCGCCATAGGTTTGCTTTGCAGAAAAGCATGGTGTTGTGCGCGTGGTGATGTTTCATTTTGGCTGTCGTGGTTGAAAAGAACAACTTTTTGTTTAAATAGAAATTATAATTTTTTGCTTAAATAGAAAGAACAATTTTTTAACTTATAAAAATTAAATATACATTCTGCAAGAAAATTTTACTATATTGTTTTCCTTAACTCATTCTCTTAGAACACTCATTAGTTTTTTTTTTCCTTAACCAAACACATGTTGCAAGATAAATTCATTTCCGGGTTTTACTTAGAGGACATTAATTGTGAAGGTAGTAAAAAGAAGCGTAATAACGTTAGTTTTTTTTTCTTTCTTTTTTACAAGTTAATAACGTTAGTTAACTTTAACTTTTTCTTAAAAATTCAACACAAACATATTCCTCTACGACTAATGAATATTAGGTAGCCCCATCACACTAGCCAATCACAGCTTCAAAATACAAATTCCCTTTCCTCCAAACGTACGTCACCAAGAAAGCTGCATGTTATTTGCTGGCTTTCTCTTTCTTTCAATTGTGACTATTTCAGTTGTCTCTTTCTTTCATTTGTTTGATGGAACTTGATAGATTTTAGATTCCTTGTGGGAACAGAAAACAAAAAAACAAATGTTTTATCGAAGATGGTCGTTTGTCCAATTTTATGTTTAGTCAAATTCATCCAAATGAAAAATTATTTATTTATTTTTTTGAAAGAAAATGAAAAATTTATTAAAAGAACTGAAAATATTAAAATAAATAGCATCACTATTTCTTACAGCCAGTGGGAAAAAATGGATTAGTTTAAATCTGAAGACATACAAATATTAATGGGAACCTGGATATGCCGCTGGCCTGCTAATTATCTAAAATAATAATACAACGGATTGTATATACTCCAAAGACTATTTATTGTATTTGTATATGTATATATTTTTTTATAAACCATCAATGAAAAATGCATTAGTTATGGTTGTTGACATCATATGCGGATTCACATAAAGCTTGGAGTGACATCATGGCAGAACTATAGCGACAGTTAACTGTCGTCGAGAGATTTAGCGTGCAACAGTTGACTGCCGTTGTTAACGAGCGATAGTTAACCGCCTCTGAGGGTGTTAAGGTAATTTTTTGATATTAATGAGCAAAAATCACTATTTCTAAATGGACGACTACAAGAGACTTCATTTGTTGCACAACTTCAAGGATTTTCTATCAAAGGAAAAGAAGATAAAATGTATAGATTACACATAGCCTTTTATGGCCTTAAACAAACTTCAAGAGCTTGGAATAAAAGGCAGAGAAAGAGTGTATGTAAATTATTTCTAGAATAAGGATTAAAAAATTAAACTACTAAGCATAGAGTGTATGTAAAAGGCGGAGAAGGAGTGAATTTACATTTACTGATCATATGTCTTTATGTAGATGGTCTATTTGTGAATGGTAGTTGCGCACATGATGTATGATGTTTCTGGGACGAGTATCCCTTATACTTCGTTTCATTTGTGGGTTAAGTTCTCATTATACTTCTCTCATTATCTAATAAATTTTTATGTTAAAAAAAACATTTCAATTCATCAAACTAAGAAGAGAACTAGTTGTTGTAACCTTTGATAATTTACATTTATAAGGCATGTTGAGATTAATTAAAATTAAGGCATGTTGAGATTAATTAAAATTAATGTTGCTAATAACTAGAAATAATTAAGTTAGTTTTTTATTTTTGAAAGGAAAATTAAATTAGTTAGGTATAGAGTAACGACTTCAAATTTTTTTCTGTTATTAGAAGTCAGAATAACAACTTACTTGTAACTCAAGCAATTCTATTAAATGTACTATTATTAAAGGGTGTTCCATGTCTTATGATTCTATACAATTTGTTTTTCAATCTATTCATAATCTTTGTTGCCTTTTCATTTTTGGATGTAATTTGATACTCTTTTAGCTGAGTTTTTAGCACTTTTTGTGCTGAATTTTCCAAGCTTTTAATAATATATTCCATTTTAGCTTTTAGTAACTAGTATTTTTAAATAAATCACATAAAATTTGAAACTTCAATTATTAATATTTTTGCTAAATGTGAACAGACCGGCAAGTCGGTAATGGTTCTAGATGCTAGTTGTAAACATAGATTTTCCAATACCATGAATTTGACTTTGCACTGATTGGAAATATATCCTATAAGATGGCTACAAATGTCATGTTCTTCTAGAAACGAGTGAAGAGTAGCAAAAGCCGTATATACCTTTTCTTCTCTTCCAATATGTTTCACAGTAGTTTTTGTTTCATTGCAATCATCATAGAGTTTTCCAACTTTTTTTTAACTTTTCTATAAGCACTCTCCTTACAATGTTTTTGACAACCAATTTAATTCGCCGTTCTAAGAAAAAAACAAGTAGCAAAACAACAACAAAAATGTTCTGTCATTTCGCAAACCGTTAACTTGTGTAATTTTGTTTTCACCCTCAAAGTATTCACTGTACTTTGTGTGTGTGTGTATATTAATAGTATTGTGTTTGCATCTTTAAGATAAACAATATTCTTTTTTGCCCTCTTATCATTTCGATCTCTTGGTATTTTTTAGTCCACACGTCTCTCTTTTCAATTTTTCCCCTTAAAAGAAAGCTTCGTTCTAATCTTTCACAGCTAAGAATTTTTTTGGCCAAATTTATTCAAACCCCACTTTTCTCTCACATGGCTTCCAACAACAACAACAACGTTAAAATTCATGAACAAACCAAAGTTTTTCCTCCATCATCAACCCAAAAAACAACAACCCCTCTTACTTACTTTGACATATTTTGGCTTAGGTTCCATCCAGTGGAACGTGTTTTCTTCTACACCCTCCCAAATTCACATTCACACCCTTCTTTCTTCTTTCAGAAGCTTGTTCCAATTCTCAAATCTTCACTCTCTTTAACCCTCCAAGACTTTCTCCCTTTAGCTGGTAACATTGTTTGGCCATTAGAATCTCAACAACCAATAATTGAATATACTCCAAATGATGGAGTTTCCTTAATCATTGCAGAGTCTGATGCAAATTTCAATTATGTCACTGAAAATTCATCCCATGAAGCTTCTTTGTCTCGTTGTTTTGTACCACACTTAGAATCGACAGATTCTTTTGCTTCAATTATCTCAGTCCAGATAACTCTTTTTCCGGAAAGTGGTTTTTCCATTGGAATAAGCACTCATCATGCTGTTCTTGATGGAAAATCCTCAACCATGTTCATCAAAGCTTGGGCTTATCTATGCAATAAAACTATTGAAACAGTAGAACCGCCAACTTTGTTGCCAGAGTTAAAACCTCTATTTGACAGGGAAATCATCAAAGACAATGGACTTGGTGATAAGTTCACAAATAACTGGAAGGAGATAATAAACAAGATGTTCCCAAATGAAAAAGGAAATGAAAGATGCTTGAAGATTTTACCCTTTGAACCAAAACTCGAGGACTATGTTCGTGCTACATTCAAGCTCACACGTGAAGATTTGGATAAGATAAAGCAAATGGTGTTATCCAAATGGGAATTATTGGACACAAATGAAATTAATTCTAAGCCAAAAACTGTGTCCTCTTTTGTTCTCACTTGTGCTTATTCGCTTGTTTGTATGGCAAAAGCAATTCATGGAGTTGAAAAGGAGAAAGAGAAGTTTGGGTTTGCATTCACTGTTGATTGCAGAGCAAGGTTAGAACCACCAGTACCAAATAATTATTTTGGAAACTGTGTATGGGCACATTTAGTTGATACAAAACCATTGGATTACATAAACGAAGATGGGGTGTTTTTAGTTGCTAAGTGTATTCACGAGAAAATAAAAATGATAACTGAAAAAGGTGTTCTTGATGGAGCTAGTGATATGTTTGATAAATTCATTTCTTTAGCAAGTGAAAAACTTGAAATGATGGGAGTTGCCGGGTCTAATAGATTTGGTGTTTATGAGATTGATTTTGGTTGGGGAAGACCATCAAAGGTGGAGATAGTTTCTGCAGATAGAGGTTTAACCATTGCTTTGGCGGAGAGCAAAGATAGTAAAGGTGGAGTTGAAGTTGGGATTGTTCAGAATAAGCATGTAATGGATCTGTTTAAAACTTTGTTTGTTGAAGGACTTTGCATTAATTAATTGTGGAAAGCAGGTGTAACTATAGAGATTGATCTCTATGGATATAACTAAATGTTAACACGCCTCAAGAATTCTGGGTTAAATACTTTTTATACTTCTCTCATTATCTGATATATATTTATGTTAAAAAAAAACGTTTCAATTCATCATAGGTGTTGTAACCCTTGATAATTTACATTAATAAGGCATGTTGAGATTAATTAAAATTAATGTTTGCATTAATATGTCATGGTAAAAAAAAAGGGTTGGTGGTGGTTTCATGAAGAGATATTTGTATTCCTTTATTTCGTGAGAAGAGAACAAAAATTTGAAAAAGAAAGAAGATAACATAAATAAATTTCAGCATGAGAGAAATAATTAGGAAATAAAGGAGTGTATGCTTTGTCTGTGACTGTTTAGCGAATAGAGTGAGTTATTGGTAATTTTACAGGTTTATTGAAGGAGTTGGAAATTTTTAGGTAAATATCTTAGCAACAATTAAGAGTAAATAAAAAAAATGCCACATTATTTTTGAATTTCTAATAATGATATATGTTTTCAACTCAACAGAACACATTTTTTTTTGAAGGAACAAAACGCATATTTAGTTTTCCATAAATCCCACCAAAGACAAAAAATAAGAAATTTTTAATAATATAAGTTGTATAAAAAATATAAAATGAAATAAAGTGACATCCAATAACTAAATTTTAATATAAAAACTTAAACAAATGACATTTAAAAACTATAAAAAAAAAAAGTTTATCATAATGTTGGGACTTGCGAGTGAGCCTACACTGAGTTAGATCATCATATTAGGTCAATACCAACCATATAAGTGAGATTGACACCACATCTTTACACAAAATCTAAAGACATTAGGTATATGAGTCATCACACTTACGTTCTATTCAAAATCTACTGTTCAATTCAATGTAGAATGTAAACTCATACTAGACACATTAACATCTCTTAACCAAGTGCGTGACTATCCACGTTCGTAATCATGTGATATAGTCAAATAAGATCAAATAAAGGCACGAAGTGTTCGTGAATGTGGGTTGAAAGTGGATTAAGTGAGGAAGATTTATGTTCCTTCTTTCATGGCCAGAGAGAAAGGAAACTAGAAAGAAAAAATGAATACTAAAACGGGATTTGAGTAATTATACGAATTTGTTGAAGAAATTGGAGATATTTGGGTAATTATTTTATCATAAAATTAGACTTAAAAAGAATGACACATCATTTTAAAATGTCTAAGAAACATGTATTTTGTCAAACTCAACATAACACTTCTACATTTTTCATTGTCACATCCGACCAAAGATCAAACATGTGATGGAATTTGAAATATTAGAGGTTGAATAACAAATAGCATGAAAGTGAACGACATCCAAAAATTAAATTAAAAAATTAAACAAATGACATCTAAATACTAACAAAATAGTTCATCATAATGTTGGGACTACAAATGGTGCCTACATTAGGTTGGATCATCATATTAAGTTAAGATAAATCACACAAGTGAGATTGACGTCGCATTTTCACTTAATATGTCTAATAAGTATGTATTTTATCGATTCAACATTGCACATCTACAATTTTCTATTGTGAGATTCTACCAAAGACCAAAAGAGAAGTAATTGAAAATAATAGATGTTGAATAAAAAATTAGAATCAAAGCGAATGACATCCAAAAACTAAAATTGAAGAGTAAAAAAATTAAACAAATGATGTCTAAAACTAACAAAACAGTTCATCATAATGTTGTGTCTTCTACGGGAACCTAAATTATGTTGAGTAATCACATTAGGTTAAGATCAACCACAAAAGTGAGATTGACAACACATTTTAATTCAAAATCTTAAGGCATTAGGTATATGGATAAGCTCACTTTTATTTTTCTGACCATTTACTTTTGCATCTAATGTGTAACTTTAACTCAAATATGACAGATTAACATCTCTCTCTTAAGTGTGAGACTCTCTACACCTGTAATTTGGTGACATAGCCAAATAATGCAAGACTAAGTCACAACATGGTAATAAATTTGGGTTGGTGGTGATTTTATAGAAAGAGGTTTATATTCCTTTATTTCATGAGAATAAGGAAAACAAAGTAGAAAAGGAAAGAAGATGAAAAATAGAATTAACATGATAGAAATGGTAAAGGAAAAAAGAAAAAAAAAAGGAGTGTGTATATTAATTGTGAGAGATTTAGATTAGGGAATATAGCGAGTTGTTGTATATTTTGTGCGTTTGTTGAAGGATTTAGATATTTTAGGGTAATTATTTTTAAAAAAATTCGACTCGATTAAAAAAAGTGTCATATTATTCTAAAGTTTCTAATAAGAACATATTTTGTCAACTCAGTAGAACACGTCTGCACTTTTCCATTGTCTGATTCCACCGAAAATAAAAGTCAAGGAATTTAAAACAAAGTAGGTTGAATAAAAAAAATAGCAAGACAGATAATGACTTCCAATAACTAAAATTTAAGATAAAAAAATAAACAATTGACATCGAAATTTTAGGACTTCTGTGGGATTATACTCCGAGTTTTATCACCACATTAAGCCAAGAGAAACCACACAAGTGAGATTGATATCAAATGTCCACCCAAAACCTTAAGGTATTAGATATATGGTTCATCACACTTATATGTTATTCAAAATCTACTCTTTCATCCAATATAAAACTCTAACTCACACTTGATACATTAACATCTCTTAATCAAGTATGAATTCTCCGCGTCTGCAATTATGTGACATAATAAAGTAAGGTTAAATGGAGGCACAACATGTTCAAAAAGGTTGGTTGATGGTGGTTTCATGGATGGAGGTTTATGTTCCTTTCTTTTATACGAAGAAAGAAACGAAATTAGAAGAAAAACATATATGAAAAAGGAATTTAAACATGAGAAAAGATAAGGGGAAAAAAGTATTGTGTGTTTTGTTCGTGAGAGTGTAGGAAATAGTGTGATGTGTGATTTGTCGGTAATTCTATGGTTTGTTGAACAACTTGAAGATTTTTGAGTCATTATTTTAACAAAAAAATAAACTCAATTTAAAAAACGTCACATAATTTTAATGTCTAGTAAGCATGTATTTTGTCAAAACAGCAAAACACATGTAATTTTCCGTTGTCACTTGCCACCAAAAGACCGAAAGTGAACAAATTTTAAATAATAGAGGTTGGATGAAAAAATTCACAAGAAAGAGAATGACATCACAAAACTAAGGCCCCGTTTCGATTGAGCTTATTTTGAGTTTATGAAAAATAGCTTATGCAAATAAATAAGCTTTTATGTTAATTTATAAATTTTCACTAACGAAAATTGTATCTTCATAAACTGTTTTTTCATAAACAACCTTTACAAGCTTAAAAATAATACATAAAAGTGTATTTATATACATAAGCTGTTTTGCATAAGCTCAAAAATAAGCAAATTCAAACGGACCTTAAATTTAAAAGTATAAAACTCAAACAAATGACATCCAAAAGCTAAAAAATTGTGACTTTCGGGGATCCTACATTGAATTTGATCATCACTTTAGAGTACGAGAATACGCACAAGTGAGTTTGACACTACATTTTCACCCTAATCCTTAAAGCATTGTATAGGAGTCTTATCACTTAATTGTTGCTCAACATCCACAATTACATATAATGTAAAACTTTAGTTCGCACTTGAAACAAATATTTTTCAATCAAGTAAAAAAATGGGAAAATTCCCCATTTTTTTCTTGATTGAAAAATATTTGTTATTTTAGTTATATGTTTGGATCAATCTAATATTTACATCTAGAAAATGATATAAAAGAAAACCTAATAATAAGAAACCCTGATGCAATATTTTTCTTTTAAGCAAAATGCAATATTTTATTAAAGTTTGCTAAAAGTAATAAGAGTCACCTTTACACTTCCATATTAGGCACCCTTAATTTTTGTATATATTTGAGTGCTTAATGCTCTTGAAATTTTTCTTTAATCAATCAATTTAAAAGTTCTTTTACAAACAAATATCATTTTATAACTTTTTTTAATGTGCTGCCACGTGAACAATGATTGTGTGTGAAAATTTTATGGCATATAACTTATAACTTATATCATATAATTAATAATTAAAATTGCAATACAATTGAAATCTTTATTATAATTTTGAAAGTTAACCATATATATGTGAATTTTTTTTCTATGCGAAAATTTATTTGACTCTTTGAAATCTTTATTATAATTTTGAAAGTTAACCATATATATGTGAATTTTTTTTCTATGCGAAAATTTATTTGACTCTGAAATGACTATTAATGTTCATCAAGTAGAAATTTAATGACATTCAATATGTAATTGTTAGTTGCAGACTGTTTACCTGCTTATTTTGCTATTTATTTTTAAATTTTCTAATAAGGGTTAAATATGTTTTTGGTCCCTATAAAATTGGAAACTTCTAAATTTAGTCCTTACTTAATTTTAATAGTATTTTTAGTCCCTACAAAAAAAAATTTACTTATAATTTTAGGGACTAAAAGAACTATTAAAATTAAGTAAGAACTAAACTTAAAAGGTCTCGATTTTATAGGGACTAAAAACATATTTAACCCTTCTAATAATAACATGTTCCAGTATATTCCTTTATAAATATTATTTTAGACATTTTTGATGGTCTGATAGTATATGCTTGTGAGTTTGAAGTCTTCTTTCAATGTTTCAGGTTGAAATTATCTCGATGCAAATTTTTGTGGGTTAGTCCATACAAAGAAAGAAATTCTCATCTAGTGGACATTGAGATTGATCCCATCGAATTAATCGGTCATTGAATTGAATACCAGGTTTAAAAAAAACCAATTTAAACACTTTCCCCGTTTAATTTAGAGATATTATTGAAAAAACTTAAGATGCTTTTTTGTTTACAAACATAAGTTATTTTTTATTTTGTTCACTAAAATGAATTCATCATAATACTGAAAAGGGTTTTAAGATAAACTACTTAAAACAACTTTATATTTTGCGGCATATAATGTAAACATGTTTATTTTGAATGTCGGTGTAGAAAGTTTTATAGTATTAGCTCATCAAAATCAATCATGTTTGTGACGAATGTGGTTAAGTCAAAATCAAATGTTTGAATTGATCTAAAAGTTGTGTTAATTAATGAGAATACAAATAATCAAATCCAATTGAATTTATATGGCTCAAATTTTACTCTTAGCTTATACGTAATGTTTTCATGATCAAAAGTCCCCTTTATTTTCACTTGGTTATAAAATATTTATTATTTGAGTTAATTGTTTGGATCAATCTAATATGGACATCTTGAAAATGATCTTAAAGAAACCCTAATAATAAGAAACTCAAATGTAATATTTTTTTTATAAGGAAAATGCATATTTTATTAAAGTTTGCTAAAAATAATAAGACTCACCTTTACGATTGTTCCATATTAGACACCCCTAACCTTTTTATACACACATTTACATTTTAATTCATTTATTTTTAGATTTTCTTTTTTCAAACCTAACAAACAAAAACTAACTTGTAAACACTTTGTCTTTACAAAAAATGTAGTAACAAACGGGTCTTTTTTAAGAAATGAGTCATTGATGATAGGTATTAAGTTAGTTTTTTATATGAACCATTTGTTTGGTTTTTTTAACTATAACAATTTTTTATCCTAGAGGAAATTAACATGGGAGACGATTTGCATGGAATCTTAGGTTCACTCTTGTTGATATTAAAATAAATACTAATTAAAATAAATTTTATGATGTACATATTCTTGAGGACTTTATAAACCTTACTTGAACAATTTTTTTTCATTTATATTCATTTATGAATATTCATTGTCATTTAATAGTTTCATTAATTTAATTATATGTTTTATTTGACAATATAATATTTTCCATTCAAGCAAAAAAAGTCAAACACGTAGGTTGATTCATTTTTAAAAACAACGAAAATGAAACATGTGCATGTTATATTATTCATGTATTGATCACATCAAAATAAATTGTTTCATAACTATTTGTTGAACTCTGTTTTGCCTAGGTTCTTTTGCACCCCTTGTGCGAGTGTGTCTGGTTGTGTTTTCTAATATAATTTTGGGTTTTTAAAAACAGAAAAAATTATTGGAGGAATTTTTAAAAATGATATTAATTACACATGTTAATGCATTCTAATGATTTTTTAAATTTTTTGTGTCAATGCTTCCCTATTATTAGTCAGTTACGACAATGTCACTTTAGGCTTTGAAATTTCTTAGCAATAAGGGAAAATAAATATTCCTGAAAAGAAAATGTTATTGTGATTGCCAAATATCTCTGTGGCAAAATAGGCACATTTATTCGAAAATAATGACACATTTCTTCGAAAACATTTTTTCAAAAAAAATAATGACACATTTTTTCTTTACATTTTGTTGCACTAAATAAAAAAACATTAAATGCACTAAATCATAAAAACATTAAATGCATCTTAGAATTATAGGATGACACATCTACTATCAAAAAATAAGAAGCTAAATGTTTATAATATAGAGATATAGATAGAAATAACAACTTACTTGTAACTCAAGTAATTATATTAAATGTATTATTATTAAAGGTGGTCCATGTCTTGTGATTCAATACAATTTGTTTTTCAATCTATTCATAAGTCTCATACTTTACTCTCCTAAATAGTCTTTCTCTCTCTTCTTTTTTTCCCCCCCGCTTTCTTCCATACACTAAGTTAACAAGCTTTCTTAAAAAAAAAAAAAAATTAACCAACTAAAAGTCATTTAAGTCATACTTGTATTTTTTATTTTGACAAAGTCATACTTGTATTATTTATCCAATTTAATAACTGTTTTTTTTAATAAATCACATAAAACTTTGAAACTTAAATTATTATTGTTTTTGAGTTTTGACAAATGTGAACAGAAAGGCAAGTCGGTAGTGGTTCTAGATACTAGTAGTTCTAAAAAGGCAAGTCGGAAAAGTTTCTTGCATTCACATACTATTGACAATTTGACATAGCCATACTCAAATACTTTTTGTTGAAAAACAAAATTACAAACCTAACGGGTCCTGTAACGCGTTATCTTTTTTGTTGTTGTTTGCTACTCATTTCATTTACCATGGAAAGAGTGAATCCGTGGGAAAGGTGACTTTTCACCTACATTTGGCTGTCAAACAAGTTGTTTTTGATTTGTTGGTGAACTCACAATTTTGCAAAATAATATCCAGTTACAATTGACAGAACATAGAGAGTGAATAATTGTAGAAAATTTCATTTTTCTATTAATTATTTGCTTTATGGAATGAGTTAAAATTGTTAAAACATGTTGAATTTCTAGATTTAATTTACTTGTGTCTTTAGATGAAACTTGAAAATTGGTCATACTGTTTGATAAGATTAAAAGCAGGAGGATGTAAAATAATGAGTTTTGAAAAGAAAGTGGCCATGAGATTAAAAGTGTTGAAGGTTGCCGCCGTTAATTCCAGTCACCGTCGTCCTGCACTCCAAGGTTGCGTTGGCTGGGCCTCTAATGGTTGTTTCATGATTCAAGGAAAATGTTTAGATTTAAATTTTTTGAGATATTTGCTTTAAGTTTTTTTCTTTTTTTTAAGAAGATTTAAATGATTTTGTTTTTCAATAATTCAACCGTTGGATTAATCAAATGGTTCAAATTTGGGGAAGGAGAATATTAGTGGGTCACAATTTTTGGGCAATTTTTAAAACAAAAAAGTTACCTATAGGGTGCAGGTAACCCATCTCAACCATTGAATTTTTATATTAATATATCAATGGCCAAAAGATCACATTTCCTATGGTGGGAAAGGATTCACCTTTCCAATGGTAAATATCACCCTCATTTATTTCTTAGATTGTTGTTTTGCTACTTATTTTTTTCTTAGAACATTGTAAGGAGAGTGCTTATAGAAAAGTTAAAAAAAAAAAAAAAATGTGTA
>Ga0228710_1004344_pt1 | contig 22417 bp, 12 predicted proteins | sample MedpolnodulmetaG_FD_177995 | JGI IMG/M metagenome (GOLD analysis project Ga0228710, IMG submission 177995) | Root nodule microbial communities from Medicago polymorpha collected in Santa Monica, California, United States - pink nodules | ecosystem: Host-associated > Plants > Roots > Nodule...
AAGTTCATTGGATGATGTATTTCGTTTACATAAATTGATTATTTATTGAATCTAATAGGAGATTTTTCTCTTATATTTAGGACCGGAGGGAGTATAAATAAAGAATTAATCTGATGGCTCATAATTTATAACTTTAACTGATGGCTGTTTGATTATGGCTGATAATATTCGGTAAAATTAACGATTCAACTAACTCATAAATATAAATTGACATAAAATAACATTTTTTATTCATAATACTTTTCTTGTGAGATCATAAATATTTAAGATATTTAGTCATTTAAATTTATTATTCTAAACAATATATATTTTTGGTTAAAATTTTATTTTTTTATTTCATTCGGTTTGTATAAGTTAGGAATGAATAAAGTATAAAATTTTATTTTATAGACAAAGTAAAAAATAATCTATCAATAGGATTAAAAATGATAGTCCCATGAACTTATCTCACTTGATAAGGGATAATGTAACATATGCAGGGGTCGGGGTTCGAACCCTGAACACATCATTTATTCATCTTTAAAGTGGATTTCTCTAGTCACTAAGCTACTTGATAAAAAAAAAGATAAAACATCTAAGTGTTAAAAGAATAGCAACAAAAACATAAAATACGTAATCTTTTTTTTCTTTTTGACGGGAAAATACGTAATCTATTGATCATTTTTTTTAGGCTTAAATGCTTTTTTGGTCCATTAAGTATTTATTTGGTATCGCTTTTGTCCCTTAACTAAAAAAAAGACCGTTTGAGTACTTTATCTTTATCTATGTTACCTATTTTAGTCCCTTCTGTTAAAAAAATCAAAAAAACGTTAGGGTTTGTATTATTCATCTTCTTCCTTCTCCTTCCATCCTCTTCTTCATGATCTTCATCATCAACAACACACCAATCCAAAAAGAAAAAAAATCTTTTTCAACATCTTCATCAAATCTATAAACATAATCAATTTCATAACTCAATCAATAACCAATAACCAATTTTAGGTTCATTAAATAATTGATGTATCTAGTCTAGAAATAGACCGAATATATCAATTATTCAATGAATCAAAAAAGTGAATTGTATCTTATAAATAGGACCGAAGGGAGTAGTCGTTTAAGATTTATGCACGGTTATTAAGGAAATGATTAATTGTGTTGATTTTGATGGTAAAATTAGTATAATTTACTAAAACACCCTTATTAATTGTAGTTAGTGAAGTAGTTAAGTTGGATGAAATTCAATAAATAAGGATATAATAAGGAAAAATAATAATAAATGTTGCATTGATATTCTAAAGTGACAATTATTTTAAGAAAAAGAAAAAAAGCTAAAGAGACAATTATTGTGAGACGGAGAGAATAAGTTGTTAAATTGCAAAATTTAGAGTTTGTCAAAGAACGTCAAAGTCAATATAAAATTCAACTTTTTTTTAATTTTAATAAATAGATAAAAATGAGTTTGTCAAAACACGAAAGGATTCGACAAGCAATGTAAATTCGACATAAAGAAAGGTCGACACAAAACAAGTTTTATGCATGTGTTGAATTACAACGGATTTTCCCTACAAACATGGATAATGGAGAAAATGGTCATTCAACATGATAGAGATGGCAAGCAGGTCAAGTCAATTTAGATGATTGAGTCCAAAATTTTACTCAGCCCTGTTTTATGGTGGGTTGACGAGTTGGCGGGCCAGTCATTCAAACAAAAAATCATGATTTTTAATGCCTTTTTTTTAACAATTTTATTATTATAAAAAAATATGTTGCAGTGATCCCATGAGCTTAGCTCATTTGTAAGGAATAATAAATATTATATGCAGGGGCTGAGGTTCGAATCCCAGACACCCCACTTATTCCTTTTACGGTGAATTTCTCTAGTCACTAGGTTACTTGACAACAAAAATAAAAATATTCATTTATAAAAATAAAATTGTTAGTAAATAAAATTGTGGTAAAACATAAGCTTATGGGACAAATTTGGATTATAATGAGTTATTTGGTTGTTTCACTTTCAATTATGTCTAACCCATTGATAAAAAGAAAAATTGCAAATTATCGAGTTGATGAGTTGGCCCGCTATCTCTGTCACGCCTTGTTATTTTAAAAAGTTAAGTGGCGCAAGCCAGCTAGAAGCGGCAAGTTAAAAAAAACCTGAGCTCAACCCGCCAAAACATGATCTCGATTGCTTTTGTTGCATTTTCTTTTGCTGGTGAAAATGATTTTTGGATGAAAGCTCATCACAGCTCCTGGTTACATTTATGTTCATGCTGCTCCACCAGGTCCTGCACGTAATAGATATCTCAATGCTGTTGTGATACCTTTTCTCATTATTTGGTTCCTCTTTTGAACCTGAATTTATGTTGGGACTATGGATATTTGCTACTTCAGTTCAGATTTGAAATATAGACACATTTCTACTTCCAATTTTAAATAGATCAATAATTCTAATTAGGCATATAATCATATATGAATTTGATTTCTCTTTTTCAATGTAGATTTGACTCTACTTTCTATCTTCAATATTTCGTTTTTTTCAATTTCATTATTCACGGATGCAGAGGATCAATATGTGTATTTTGATTTTAAATCATTCATTCAATTAAAAGTAAATAATATTTTAGTTTATTTTTGGAATACAGGATCGAGTAGATTTAATCATTACCTTTAACCTTTTAGAAAAGCGGAACTGTTTGGTCAAAAGAGAACCGAACACAAAACAAACAGACCCCATATTTAATCAAATAAAACAAATAACGCTATGTGCACTAATATTTAAATGAAAAATACCATGAAATCCGTTTTAAACAATAAAATATTTCAATATTAACAAATAGTGAATGACTTTCCCAATTAAAATATGAGATACAACGTTTTTATAATTGTTTTAATATAGTGTATATATGTTTGGTATGGTATGCTTTTGAGCATATAGCTGCAAGTTTATATTTTTTAAGGTTATTTGACTAAAAAGACCGGTTTGATAATGGACAATTTATTACGAGTTTATAGCTTATTTTTATGTGTTTATAATATTTTGTGATAAGTTAATTTAAGTAGCTTATAACATAAATATTATAACTTATCCCTTTATATCTCAAGTATACCTCTACGATCTTAACTGGATATTAAATTAAATGCACAATTTTTTGTCATTTAATATTTATAAACAACTTCAATCTCTAATTTTATCAAACACTACGAATCTAAACAATTAGCTTATCCTATATCTATTCGAGTTTAAATTATAAGTCATCCACTATAAGTTCATCAACTTCTCGTTCGATGGATGACTCAATGTTAACAACCTTCAAATTCTTCTTTTAAGTCATCAGACATTAAATTATTTTTTAATGTACAACCTTCAAGTTCTTCTATTAAGTTTTTGAACTAATTAAATCAAGTTTGTGCTATTGATATTAAAAATATAACATAATGCTTTTTGAATTAGAATATGTGATTCTTAAGGCCTGGACAAAGCCCATATTCAAATTTTGAAAAAACAGAACACGTGAAGCTAATGGTGTATGTGTTGTGTGATATAAATGGTACAAACAAATTTAAAATTTGTACGCCTATTCTATTCTGAGTTTTGAGTTTTGGTTCTTACACATTTCTCTCAATACTTCATTTTCATACTTTTCTTCTTCATTTTCTTCACCTTCTTCATCTTTTCATAACTCTGTTTCATTTCTTTCATTAAAATTATACCACTAAAGATGTTGTGTTGTTGTGATGTTGGTGATTTCAATTGGTTTTGCTGATTTTCCTTTTGTTGGTGAGAGTGATTTTGGAGAAAAGATCATGAACAGAACTGAAGGCAAACTCTTGGTTACATCTATGTTCTTGCTGCTCCACTAGGTCTTACACCTAATGAATATCTCATTGATGTTGTGATAGCTTTTCTCATTACTAGACCATAGACCCGTGCTCCGCACGGGTCATACCTGCTAAAACATATGCAAATAAATTAGACATTATATGGTATGTTTATATGAATAGGTTGAATTACGGTTTAAACAATGCACGTCATGGTTATTTAGACGTGAAAATACGATAAAAAAATGTGTTTGAAAAGGCATATACTCAATTAATGCACCTTATGCCATTTATTATTTGTCTGCTTGGGTCAACAAAATTAAAATCCTATGATGTGTAGTTTCCAATGATTAGTTTGAAAAGAAACGACATAAACCGTAATTAAGTCATTGGGGTAGCAAAAAGACTGGTGCATTGACTCACAATTAATGACTTGTTGGACAGATGCTCCCCCATATCCATCGCAAATTTATCCTCATCATAGAGAACTCTGTGAAACTTCATTGTGACTTAATTTTGTTCAATTAAGGTATACCACTTGACTGTTATACGTGAGTTGTAAATCAAAAGTATGAAAAATAATGCAAACTAACATAAGAATAGTTTGAACAATATTAGCCTGATGAGGACTAATTGTTATACGTTAGTCTCATATGTTCTATTTATACACTCATCATGTGGTTACATGAAAAATACATCAATTAATGCTTTGTATACAAAAGTGATGAGAGAAGTCTTGGTAAATACATACTACTGAGATTTAGTTACAGACATGCTTAGATATTGATTAGTCATATGTATTTACCATTTGTACGCCTAGATTAGAACAAATATAGACTATTTGATGTCATTTAATGATAATAATATGTAATTGAAGATTGTAGGGGATTGCAAATCTCAAAATGAATCCAAGCAATAAGAAGTTAGGCGTGAGGATTACAGTGACAGTATCCAAGTCTATTCATTCACCCTATAAGCATGCCTATCCTACTCTCCTTTTTATCTGGAATGAACTATTATAAGTTGTGGAACAATTAATGCTTTGCCTACCAAAGTGATGAGAGATGTATTGGTAAATGCACACTATTGCAGAGTGAGATAGAGGTATGTCGAGATACCGATTAACACTAATATGTATTTGCCTTTAATACAAAAATAGATATAACTATTAGACTATTTGTTGTTATTTGCTTTAATTAATTTATTAATAGGTAATCTGAAATTGTAGTGAAGTAGAAATTTCAAAATGAATCCGCAGTAAGAAGTTAGGCGTGAGTTTTATTTTGACAGTCCTATAATTCTATGCATTATTATATAAGCATGTCAATCCTACTATACTCCTTTTTAGCTGTTGTACCTGAATTATGTGGCTTAAATGTAATTAATCTTAACTGCATGCTAAATGGCGTCCAAAACAACTTATAGATATGTACTTAATATGCACTAATCACAATAACTTCATAACAGTTGATTTAGTAATAAACACGAACCGTAATTATCCTTGGGCATGCTAACTAATTTGTGGCTATGCGGCTAGATACTCACTAAAAAGTTGTAGGATTAATTGCTCTTCCGGATAATTATTTATATGGAATGAATTATGATATTTAAAAAAAAATAGAGGTAAAAATAACAAATTGATTTCAAAGTTGCATAACGATTAATCTAATCCCCGAAATCTTGTCGGAACATGTTAGGCAACATGACAACACCCTAAAATTAGAGAAAAATAAATGATATGTATAAATAAATGGTGTATAACATTGATGGAAGATTGCAGCTTGAAGACAGAATTTTTAAATTGAACAAATAAAAAACAAATGCTAAAAACACATTCACACTTACATCTACAACACAAAATTCGACATAATGTGTCATGTACTTCATGTTTAACTTGTTAACCAACTTAACTTATCTATCTTAGTTGTGGGATTCGGATCCAAAGGAGCTTATCATGTAAACAAATGAAGACAAACCAATATTAAGTTAAAGGTAAAGAAATCATAAAGTAACAAACAAAAAAAAAAGATAATTTTATATAATAAAAAAAACCAGATAGTTACGCACCAGTTAAACAAAAGTAAGAGAGAAAGTGTCTCGTGCCTCGTACAGTCATGTATGACACTTGCATGCATTTACCTTCAATATATATAGAGCCAGATGCATTGGGTTAGAGTCATGGAAATATAAACCACGGTTAGATGCATTTAGTGAAGTGGTTAGGAATCCAAAGGTCACTATAGTTATTACATGTATAATGTAGGAGGGAAATTCAAATTTGAATTCTTGCAGGAGCATTTAATGAGCCACACTTAGCTTGCACCACACACCAATGATTAGAGCTTGGGAGGGAAATTCAAATTTGAATTCTTGCAAAAGCATTTAATGAGCCACACTTAACTTGCACCACACACCTATGATTAGAGCTTGGGAGGGAAAATGCAAAAGCAATTAGGGTTAAGCAATTGTTTGACCTAATTAGCTTTTAGAGTAAGTATGATTTGGTTTCTCTTTTGAACCTGAATCTACGTTTGATCTATGGATATTTGCTACTTTTGTTTAGATTACAAATATAGACACTCTTATACTTTCAATTTCAGATAGATCAATAATTAAGTCTAATTAGGTAGGTATGTAAACATGGATTTGATTTCTCTTTTTCATTTCCACATACATTATGTTTATAACTGAAGTTTAGTGTCACGATTAATTGATGATGAATGAAGTTCAATGTAGATTTGACTATGCTTTCTATCTTCAATATTTTCTTTTCGACAATTTCATAGTTCATGAATGTAGAGGATTGATTTGTGTATTTTGATTTTAAATAATTCATTCGGTTGATAGTAAATAATATTTTAGTTTATTTTTAGAATGCATGATCGAGTAGATTTAATCATCATTAAACAATTATTCCTTCAATGTTCAGTTTTGAAAGGTTCTAGTTAGAAGTATCATTTTACATATCTTTTCATAATTCAACCTACTGTTTTAATTATTAGATTATTCACATATTTTCTATGACGTTCATTTAGATGGAAAGCCTTGATAATTAAAAGTAAGAAATTCTAAAAAACTTTAGAATATGATAGTTTTGTCTTTATTATAAAATTCTATTAAAAATAACACCCTTCTTGTTCTTCTAATTTTTTTTATGTACAATCTTCAAATTCTTTTACAAATTTTAAACAAATTAAATCAAATTTGTGGAACTAATATTAAAAATAGAACACACAAAGCTAATGTTATATGTGTTCTGTTATATAGAGGACACAAACTGATTTGAAATTTGTGCGCCTCTTCTATTCTGAGTTTTGTTTCTGACACATTTCTCTCAATATTTCATCTTTATCATTCTTCATCTTTTTATAACTCTTTATTTCATTTCTCTCACTAATGATCTGATGTCTTTTCTCATTATTTGGTTCCTCTTTTGAACCTGAATCTATGCTGAATATATGGATATTTGCTACTTCTATTGAATTTTTCAATATAGACATTTTTCTACTTCTAATTTCAAATAGATAAAAAATGCTCATAATATTAAGTAACAAATAAAATATGGAGGGATGGATATTATAAAGCACACATCATAATATATATAATCAACTAGAACTCTCCTTTTATCTTCCTACATATCAAAACTTTTAATGCGTTTGATCTCTTAAACAATAAGTGTCGGACAAAAGATAAAGCAGTAAAAGACGGAAAAACAAAACAAAAGATAAAATGACATAGAACAAACTTTTACGGTATTGTATAATATTTGGTCTTCTACGATTTTTGATGGACAAACAACTATTTTGATATTTTAGACAACTTACATGTGAGAGAAAAAATTATGTTGTGTTTTAGTGAAAGACAAGAATTTTAGTTTTTGTTTTTGTTCCATGTCATATCTCTAAAATACTTTTATAAATCAAACAATGTACAACTTAAATTATCTTATCCTATTATTCATATTTTAACAAATCAAACACATGTGTCCTCCAACTTGCTCTTCTACAAACTTGTACTCTCACCCCGCCCCAATAACTCCTTCTCAAACTTTGTTTTAAAAACACCTTCAAGTCATTCACTATCATAAAAGCTCACACCATATTTTCAATCGGTAAGAACACTCGTTCTATCTTGCCACATACAAAACTTTATTCTCCTCCAACTTCTTTCTCCTCAAATATTTTATCCACTCCTCTCTCACTAACTCTTTTATCTAAAGCTTTGTTTTCAAAAATGTTAAATACATTTACCTTCACCACATAAAAATTTCCTCACCTCATAAAAAATCATCAAACTCGTCACTTTATAAATACACAATCTTTCACAAAAAAGCCCCACCATACCTTTCTTATTCTTTTAATTCCTTAATCTGTATTTGGTACATCTTCCAAATCTATTTTAATTTTAGACCAAATGCATCCTCAGATCCTTTAAGTTTAACATTTATGTCATATTAGTCCTTTAAGTTTTTTTAGTTTCAATTTGGTCCTTTATGTTAGTAAAATTGTGCATGTAGTCCTTTAAGTCATAAAATATATGCACCATTACCATATTTCCATCAAACTCAGTTAAAAAGTGCTTATGTGGATGTGTATTGCTAAGTTGAAAGCTCTAAATTCCCCTATCTCAAAACTAGGGCTCATAAGTGTATTATTCAGTCTTAGTTTGAAACAAAAATCATTCGATTATTTAATTTATAATGTTGTTGATGAAATATTTACCTCTAAAATTAGGATTGAATTAGCAAACAATAAGAAGAAAATGTAAATAAGTAATTATGTTAGGTGTCATAAATACTTTTTGGCCTTCCACCTCAATGTTAACTGGTCATATAATAACTTTTTAACAAAGTTGCATAAAAAAAGAGATCAATTTGTTACGAAAAAAATAATTAAAGGACTAACTTGTTGATTTTTACTTCCATAAAAAATAAATTTAAAACTAGGACAACTAAAAAGGATTAATACAGTGTAAACATTAAATTTAAAGTACCCTCATGTATCTTTGGCCTTAATTTTAAACAACACAAGTTTCTTTTAATAGTATTAAAAATAAACAAATGGAAATTCATCCCCCTTCATGCAATTTTCACTACTTGTGATTCCACTCCATGAATTCTGCTCTTTACCCAACTAAAAATGCTTATTTCCAACTGAAATGACTATAATACTCCTGCACGTTAGTGTAAATCTTTGCGTGAGTTATCTCACGCAACATGACTTAAGTCCTGCATAATTAACACTAGCGTGAGTTAACTCACGCATGAGTATTTTTGGAATTTCAGTTGGGAATGAGCAAAATGTGTTAGGTAAAGAGCAGAATTCCCACTCCATTGCCTGCAGTTTCTTTTGGGCTTGGGCTTTGATTAGGCCCATATCCACGTCTTGGAACACAGAACACTACACACACATCTTGGTACAATGTTGTTGTATAAAAGGACAAACATTACAAACATTCAAACCGCGCGCTATTTTCAAATTCTGATCTGGTTCTTCTATCTTCCCTCTTCTCCTTCTTCTTCCTCCATTTTCTTCTCTTTTTTTTCAACTAATTTTGTTTCATTGCTTTTTACAGTTACAAATGACATTGAAACAGATTCTGGTTCTTGCTCTCATCATCAACATCAGCATCAGCATGATGACTACTTCTCTTGCTCATGAAGAGGAAGGTTCTGATGACTACTTCAACTACACTCCCGTTCTACCTGATCCCTACCAGCATGCACCAGATGAGAAGCAGCATCCACTCAGGGTTGTAGCATTCGTTCTCTTTCTGCAGTTGCTGATACTTTTCTGAAGAATGAACGATTTTAATGAAGTGATAGATCTACTCTACAATGGTGACATGATTCCACTTTTTGAAATTGAATAAGTCATAATAATAGACATGTTACGATTTGATTTTACTTGTTGATATCTACGCAAACATATAGATCCAGTTAATGTGTATAATTGCAATTCACTGTAGTGGATTGATTCTAGTTCTTCTTTGTAGATACTGACGAACAGATCCAATCAATGTTTGTATAGTGGATTAATTCTACAATTTGTTTGAATTTGTATTCCTTGATTTTGCTGCGATTTGCTTCATTTTGTGGAATTGTTGCGATTTGCTTCATATGTTTGAATTTGGAAGGTTCTAGTATCTGTGTTACCAAAATGCTTTGTTTCCGGTGATACCAACTGAAGGAGTATGTCTTTGTAATTGATGCAAAATCTTTTGTTTGTGTTTTTTTTTTTGAAGGGAGCTTTTGTTTGTCTTATTAAATACTACTAGTAGTAATAAGGAAAAGAAAATAGTAGGACAGTTACTTGTATGTTTGGAACATAGTTGATTTTAAAAGTGTAGAATTGATTATGATGTGTGTCGTTGTTGTCGAGTATAATTACTTATGCCTTAAAAATCGATTCTACTTGAAGTTAAAATTTGTAACATTTTAGATTTTAGAATTGATTTTCACATGTAAATTTATAAGGCAAGTTCTATGGTACACCCAATATATTTGAGTGTACCGATACACTCATTCTTTAAATTAATAATTAAATGAGTTGTTTTTTTGAAGAAAAATATATTTTTTTATCACTTATAATTATAATACATAAATCTTATTCATCAACGAACTAATTTTATTTTTTTTGAATTTTTATCACTCATAATTAAGAACATTGATTATTTTTTACGATAATATGTAAAAAAATTACAATAATTTTTATAAACAATGAAATGACGTTTTTTCTTATAAAATGATGTTCTATAAAATATAAATATTGACAAATAGCTATTTATTACACAAAAAATGACAATTTATTTATAAAATTATAAATGAAGAGTACCGATACACCTCACTTTGTAGGTGTACCGTAGAAGTTCCCAATTTATAGTTCATTTCACATGTAAATAATGAATGTATACAAATATAATTTACTTTTTAGTCAAAATCACTTTTAACTCAAAATCACAACCAAATACTCAGGCAAAGCTCTTAAAAATATACACTCCCGGCTTAGTGAGTGAATAATGGATTTAAGTTGATTATACCATCCTTCAAATTTTCTGATTAAACTAGTTACCAAATGATTATTTTTTTAGTCATATAAACTTTTTTTTAGAGAAAGCATACAAACCTATAAACAATAAACGATATTTTCAAATATATGTATTTTTTTTAATAACGTTCAAATATATGTGTTCCCGTGAGTATAGCTCAGTTGGCAGTGACCTGCATTGTTATATGTAGGACCGAGGTTCGAATCCCAGACACCCCACTTATTCACCCTAAAAAAAGTGAATTCTAACCACTAGGATACCTGGAAAAATAAACGTTCAAATATATGTCTTGTTTTCTAAAAACAAAAATATATGTCTTACCGAATAAACCTTAATACATAAAATCATTCTATGTTTTCAAAAAATTATTTAGGACACTTGTGAATTGCTGCGATTTGCTTCATTTTGTTGAATTGAAGCAATTTGCTTCGTACATTTGTATTTGGATTTTGGAAAATTTTAGTATCTGTGTTACGTGTTAACTCTTTCTTTCATAATTTAACCTTGGGAGAAGAAATTAGAAAGAAAAAAAATAGAATGATTTTTCTGCAATAAAGAACAAAGTGGATAAGTTCGTACGTAAGACAAGATTTTTTTTGCAATAAAGCTCAAAAAATGATCTTTTGCAAGAAATGTATTTTTTTTGTGTGTTTGAGATTCAAACCCAAGACTTTGCATGATACATTATCCTAACTAACTGAGTTAAGATTACAGTGATTGTAATAAATGCAATGAAAACGTGAAAGACACGACAAAGTGATGCTTTTTATAAGATTTTTTAAAAAAAATATATATTTGATCATATTAATAAAAAAGTGTCACAAATTTTAAGATATAATTATTGTTTAAAATACTTTTATACCTCTAATTAATTTCCTCAAAAAAAAATACCTCTAATTAATATTTCTCTTTTTAATATTAGTAGGTCGATTAATGCTTCATAATTTTTTCAAGATATATTTGTAAGACTAATTAAAAAGTTATATTTGTTTTGTTTTCAACTTTCCCCACTCTAAGTTTTTTGTCCTTCCAGGCCAGCCTAATACTTTAAAGGCCTAAAACAAACTTTTTAATGAGGTCTTTTAAAATAAATTTTTTAAACAAAATGATTATAAAATATTAAAAAAGATAAATTTTGTCGAGTTCAAGAGTTGATCTCATGATCAAAAAGTATTTGAGGCTTTTAAATAACCGATTAAACTATACAAATGTCTACTTTGTAGTCATTTTTTTTTTGAAGGATGGTCATTTTTTATTTGTAACCAAATACATTTTTTTGAGCCCTTTTCTTAACTAAAAATTTTGAGGTCTAAAACCATTACTTGGATCGTTTGACCCTTGGGCTAGCCCTGGGTCCTTCGGAGATTGGAAGGGAATTGAGAGTGGACTAGAAGTACAAGTAGTCAACTTCAAAATATACTTTGTATTTGGGGATTTTGTTTTAGGAAAATGCTTAATCTCGTGACATGCATTTCACGGAAAGTTCACGAATGACAGTGGTTTGATTGAATGCATGTGTAAAAAAATATATTTGTAAATGCTTAATAATCAAAACGCTGCATTCTAAATAAAAAAAACTTCTCTGCTATATGACGTGGTTTGATTGAATGCACATGTATTTATTTTTTATTTTTTTTGTGAATGCTTAATAAACAAAATCTTGCATTCCAAATCAAAAAACTTCTCTACTGCCATTCGTGAACTTTAGAAACTTAGAGTTTAAATAGTATACATTATAATCATATAATTATTTTACACATACATTTAATGATGTAATGTTACGTCAACTAATGAATATGACAACTCATGTGTTTTATTAATTGATGTGGCATTGACAACACATCATTATATACATGTGTAAAATAATTTTACACATGGATGAGATAGTGGGGGAGTGTTGTGCTTTGCTTCACGATGTTGTTTTGCAGGTTCACGTGGAGGATCGATGACATTGTCTACTAGATCTTGTCAAAGAGTACACAATTAGTGTTGTTTATTACTATCTTATGTCTTCCGAGGGACTGATGAATTGGAGTGCATGGTTGATATTTGGCGCAAAAAAAAAGTGTCGTTGAAGGTCAAGTTGTTTGTTTGGCACTTCTCCGCAATCGTCTCCTAATAGGAGATAATCTAATCAGATGTGGTATTCTATAGCCTGATAATAATATTTGCAAAGGTGGTTGTAATGTGGAAGAAACTGCAACACATCTGTTTTTGCATTGTAACCAATTCAACACTATATGGCCTCTCATTAGGAATTGGATTGGGGTTATCTCAGTTGATCCTTTGGGCTTAACGAATCACTTGATTCAATTTACTCAACTTCGTGGTTCATCAAAGGTTCTTCGATCGTTATTGCGGCTTATATAGTTTACAACTGTTTGGGTAATTTCGAAAGAAATAAATTATAGGATCTTTAACGCTAAGGTTGATCATATGCACATTGTGTTAGACAAAATTAAGCTACTTTCCTTCATGTGGTTGAAAGCATGAAATGTCCTTTTTTTACTTTTAATTATCATAACTGGTGGCTTGATCGTTTGTCGTGCATGAGTTTAACCATGTAGATCTTTGTGTTGCTCTTTCCTCTTCGCTTTTTTTTGTTTTGATTTTGGACTCTTTGTAACTTGCGCGTCTATTTAGTACATCTTGTGCCAAATAACACGTTATTTCTTTGTTAATATATTTCATCTTCAGCTTCTTTAATTTTTTTTTTGCACTAACATGTATGATAATTAAATTTAAAAACTTATCTAAAATGGTGGCATCATATAGCGATCTGATTGTTTGCATGTGTAAAAATATTGCATTGTAAATGTATACAAATTAAATCCAAAATAAAACTTGTAAAAAAAAATCCAAAATAAAAAATAACTTAAAAATCTTTTAAAAATTGAATGCTAGTCCTCTAAAAAAGTTGAATGTTGGTTTGCGTAACAAAAATTGAGTGCCAGTATATATTTACGATATGAACTATTCATAGCGAAAAAGAGAGGTAATAGAAGAACAAAGGAATATTGCGGTTTCAATATAATAGGAAAAAAGAGAGAATCAAAATTTATAAATAATGATTTGATGTAAAAAAACTAAATATTAATTCTTATTTCTTGGAATAAATATATACTCAATCATAAATTAAGAACAAATAATAGTAAATGATATAAAATCTAATCAAAAAATATACTCTAAGATATATAATAACAAAGATATTCAATAATATCCTAATATGCGATCTTAGAGACATAGTAGTTTATATTTAGGTAAAAAAAATAGAATAGGTCAGCAATGCACTTGGAGATAAAGGGTTGGAATTTTGTATTACATAGTGTTGTTGATATTTGGGTAAGAAGCATCCATCGCAATGCCGCATAAACCTTCCTTTGCATCTATGTCACGCTTCATCCTTATATATCCCTTCTCTCCCCATGCAGTTCCCCATGAGTTTTTTACTAACCAATATTTAGTACCGTCATTAGATGTACCATAACCAACTATTGTCACAGCATGGTTTGGCTTAGTTCCACATTCTCCTGTAAAAATCCCACTTGAGTAAAATCTGAGCATACCTCTTATATCAATACCAACTGAAACCGGTTGATTGGCTACAGCTTTAAGTAGTGAATCCTCACTATTTCTAGGGACATGCTCGTAGCTCTTAATCTGAACTTGGTGATGCACCTTCTTACTATTTCCTTTAACTCCCTTGTATGGATAACTTGCTTCCGTTGCAATTCCACCGTTTTCTAAGACGAATTCAAAAGCATCAATCAAATAACCACCGCTGCATCCATTTGTCCAATTACTTCTAACACGATCCACAAGTTCTTGTTCCGAAAGGGAGACTAAATTTCCACCAGTTATTTGTTGGATACCTTCTAGTGCACCCACAGCAGAAAATGCCCAACAACTACCTGTTATTATCATTACAAATCTCAAAATTAAATAACTAAGGACAAATAGTTATGAACTATGAGATGAATTAAACTAGAGTACTGAAACGGAAAAAAAGTGTCTTTTATGTTTACCACATCTTCTTTGATTCTTCACTGGAGTAACTGCGCCACGTTTTCTCCAGTCGATGGCGGCAGGAATATCAGTGAAATTTTTATACTTAAATGATGTTGTTGGTTCACGTTTCCTCTTCTTGAACCCATCATCGGAAGCCTCGGTGGGTTGGTCCGCAAATCCATTAATGGCAAGTTTGTAGGGTTTGTTCCCTGCAGCGTTGAAGTTATCAATGTAAGCCACATTGTGTTTGAATATTTGGAAGTGCTTTTCCTCCTCTGCATCATCCTTGTAGATATCTCTATACTTTCTCTTCCAATGCTTGTATCTTTCTGATAGTGATAAAGATTGATCATTCTCTTGGTTTTGATTGCTTGGAAACATCACCCAAATTACTATTAGTATGTTGATTAGAGTACAAAGATACTTGTTTTTGCTCATCGAACCGTAAGCAAGTTTGGCTACGTCCAAACTGTGAATCAATAACCTCAATCCTTACTAAATAAATATTAGAGAAATCAATATATATAAATAAATAAATCACGAAATATACGATTGCAAAATAACTCTACAAAATATACTACTACTATACTTCAACGTAATATATATCGAGATATTATAAGATATGTTAAAATTGTAAAACTAAAAATATATAGCTATATAGAATGTGCTCTTCTTCAAAAGATATTATATCATTCCAAAATAAGGGTTTCAAATTTTTATTAGTTACATTTATACAATTATCTACAACATTATTACATTCTTTCTAGAATAAAAAATTTGTTTTTTTTTTTATAAAATTAATAACAATCACAATAATAACGTCAAATGTTGTCTTCGAATGCCCGAATATATGACTGTGTTTTTAGTGCACAAATGTGTAGGTTTTAGATAAAAAATACTATGTGTTATAATAAACTCGAAGTTCAAGGTTTTAAAAAAGGAGAGAGTTCACGGTTCAGTTTTGAAAACCATAGAATGGTTCCGTGTATGTCTATTGGCCAATAGGAATCTGCCATAAATGGGTGGACATAATGTGGTTTAGTTCAGTTTTGATGTTAAAAGTCATCTGAATGGTAATATAAAAAAAATGTGAGGTTTGGTTGGGTTGGTTCATTGATTTTTTGTGAGACAACACATAATTTAAAAATTTGCCAACAATTTTAATTATATTAGCTACAACAATTAACTAGTTTCGAATGAATACCAATTATTTACTTTATTTTATATACATTTATAATTAATTCATAATTGTTTATTATTAATTGATCAGGGCCAAATACCACTTTTGGTTATTTTAGTTTGACAAAATTCTCAAGTTAGTCCTTTAAGTTTTGAAAATTTCAATTAGGTCCTTTTAGTTTGACAGAATTCCCAAGTTAGTCCTTTAAGTTTCAAAAGTTTCAAATAGGTCCTTTTAGTTGATAAACTATTTCACCATCACCGTTTCAAAAGTTTCAAATAGGTCCTTTTAGTTTGAAACTTAAAGGACTAACTTGGGAATTCTGTCAAACTAAAAGGACCTATTTGAAACTTTTGAAACTTAAAGGACTAACTTGGAAATTCTGTCAAACTAAAAGGAAATAATTGAAACTTTCGAAATTTAAAGGACTAACTTGGGAATTCTGTCAAAGACCAAAAGTGGTATTTGACCATTGATCAATCAAAACACAATTAATTGGGGTGAAGGATTGGTTCATTCATTAACAAAAATGCCTAGGTCTATAAATGTTGTGTTTACGATAATTGATTTTATCATCCAAAAAGGTCTAGCAACACAGTTTGGTGTCTACAATAAAACTGTGATGTCCCTCAGCAGATTTGCCTCTGTCTTGACAATGAATTCACCATCAGCTTCTGGTCTTTTCAACCTCTTTCATACCTTACATTATGGGGGCAAACCTTCCCCATCTTCATCTACCGATTACTTTACACCTAAACCAGAATATTCAAAGATTCTTTTACCAAAACCATTAAACCTTTAGTTTTGATGAATTAAAGCTTCCCACTCAACCAAGTTAATCTGTAGTGCAAACAACCCAAAAGATCTGCTCGAGCTCAAATCTACGTTAAAAAATAAAGGCGAAAATATAGTTTTAGTCCATGCAAATATGCTTCGTTTTAGTTTTAATCTCTGTAATTTTTTTTTATTTTGTAGTTTTTGGTCCTTGGAAGGACTATTTTCAAAAACAAAATATTTTGCAGGGACCTTTTCAAAAATCAAAATATTTTGTAGGGACTATTTTTCTACAAAATAGGTTCAGTCATCATGTGTCACATGTGCAAAACATCACAAAAGTGGGGTCAGAGATCAAAACCAAAACGAGACATATTTGCAAGGACCAAAAACTACAAAATAAATTTACAGGGACTAAAACGAAAATGAGACATATTTGCAGAGACCAAAACCATATTTTAGCCAATAATAAATGTTATTACTTATTAGTGATATGTCCACCCCACCTACAAAACAATAGAAACCTTCTTCAAAGATAACATGAAACAAAATCACTAATCAAAGAAAAAGGATTACATGGAGAAAAATGACTTTAAATTATCTAATTCTCAACAGAAAATCTATATTTATGATTGTAATTCCCATGCTTTGATTGAATTTTGAAGGGAGAGATAATGGAGAGATATCAGTAACCAAATGCCCAGAAGTAGTAACATTTAGTTCCATTTTCTTCCCTTGAAAAGTCAGGTTGCTAGCTGCTAAGCGAAAAAAATCATGCTTCAAAATTCAAATGAGTATATTTTTTGACTTAAGAGTACCCATCTGATTTTCTCAGAACACAAATCAAATGAATGACCGATGTCTATATTTAACAAGAACTCTCCTTATATTTTTGGATTTCATTTAGGTGACATTAGTGCATTTTAAATGAGAAAATGATTGATAGATGATTAAAATAAATTATTTAGATGAGAGAGAATTATTGATTAATAGAGAGATAAAAACAATGTCACCAAGAGCTATGTCACTCAAGTGCTACCCAATTCTTTCTTCTAAGAGAAATGATACTTTAACAACTATTTTTTGACATTTTTCGTGACAATTTTCTCTCTCATACTCACGTTATGTTTATACTTTCTCTCTCTATTGCTTTGATTTTTATGTTAATACATGATTTTCTTTGTAAAATTTTGATTGTCTCAAAAGTTGTCATATAAATGAATATTTAAATAACACAACTCTTCTCTAATATATACATTCACCCTTGTTTTAATAATTGGTGAGTACATTCACCCTTGCAGCCTACTATCAATCCATTCACCATCATAAAACACACACAACATGTCTACTACCAACAAGGACACCTCTTTTATCCTTCCTCATGCAAATTTTTTGATGCATGCATACAATATTTGATGAAAAAGTTCAACAACTTCTTTACTCATTCTTATCTCATGTTATTACTTTCTATAATAATTTGTCAAAAAATAAAATAAAGAGAAGCAATATTTGGTTTTCATTTTGTAATGTTTGGTACAATCTTAGTCCATCTTTTTCCTCTTAAGGATTTCATTTTCATTTTTCCATATATTCTTTTGATTTGATTTTAATCTATTTGATACAACCTTAATCCTACTCTTTTGCATAACTATGAAACTCTTTTTTTTTATTGCTCTTATTTGTTTTTATATCTATATCTATACATTAATTACGATGAGATTTTACAAATGTGTCATTTTTAAAACAAAAAAAACTAGAGGTGCCGAATAAGCCAGATCATCCCTAGTATATTGACACCCTACAAGATCTACAATAACTTTTCCCTCACTTTCTCTCATTATATTAACTAAATTATTAAAAAAAATCATTTTTAGTTATAATCATATAGATAATCAGCCTCCACAACTCAATTATTATAATCTCACAAGTTCTACCATAACTTTTCTCTTCAAAGCTCTCATTTTGTTATTTTAATTTTTTTAGTTTTATAATCCTATAAGTTATCCCGTAAATAGAAAATCATTTGTCTTAATGTACTATTTAGTTGTGTGTGCAATTTTTTCATTAAAGTCATATGTTCAATAAAGTTATGATATACTTAAAGATTATTATAATTTGTAATTTATTGTATGATACATATAGTATATTCTTATTTCCTCATAAGATATAAAATATTAAAATGTTACATATTTTTAATTACAAAATTTTCTAATACACGACAATAACGATTGAAATGAGCTTTACAAATTTCATGATTTACCTTCTACCATTTAAAAAGTTTTGTTTTTATCCTATTTTCTTTTCACTATTCTAGCTCTCTTCTACTTCATTTATTTTTCATTTAAGTGTGCCATAAACATTAAATGTAAGTGGTTTATTTCACTTATTTGTTAATTTTATACCAATTTTATTTTCAGCATTTAAATAATGTTGAAAAATTAAAACAATTAACTTATATTCTTGCTTAAAAAAAACTTATATTATAAATATATTCAATAAAACTATGTGGAAAGAGGTAGAAAGAGAGGATGAGAGTCGCGAGAAGGACGAGAAAAGCTAGGGTTATGGCTATGGAGTAGCCAAGGCCAAGGTTGGTGAAGAAACTATGTGGAGAGGACATGGAGGAGAAGAGAGAAGAAGAAGAAAAAGAGGAGGAGAAAAATGGGAATTCTCCATTTGTGAGGGAGAGAAAGAGAAACTATGTCATGTCAACCGCTTTTGCTTCCTTTCCTTTCGTTGGTGAGAGTGATCTTGGAGGAAAGATGATGAACATATTTGAAGTCAACACCAGTGTTCCTAGTTTCATCCACTCTACTACTGCGCCACAGCGTCTCACACCTAACCCATATCTCACTGTTGGTGCCATTGCTCTTCTCATCATCATGTTCTTCTTCTGAACATGAAACCAGATCTGTGTGAATATTAGCTACTGCAGTACATAATAGTTGGAATATAAACACTGATCACTTGCAATTTCAAATAGAATAAGTCATTAAACATAACTTTTATTTTTGTTGCTAATTTCCACATAATAACGTCTATAAATGAAGATTACTGTAGTAGCTGTTAATTGATGATAAATGAAAGTTTAATATAGATGATTTGATATTCCTCTCTTCAATAGCTCTGATTTGTGTATTTTTATAATTCATTCAGTTAAGCTGATTCGTAATTTATTCGGTTAAGTTGATAGAAAATAACATCTTACTTTATTTTTGGATCTGAGTAGTGAAACAGTTTTTCCTCAAATTTTCAGTTTTGGAAGCTTCTAGTTAGTTAGAAGTAACTTTTTAAATATCTTTTCATAATTGAACTGATGGTTCTATACTTCTGGTTATTAGTTAAGTTTATTCAAATAATTTTGATAGATTTTCGGTGGAAAATTGGGAAGATAATTTGATTAAGAGTAATTAATTAGTTCTAATAATAAAAATTAGTTTAGATTAGGATTATGTTAACATTTTAGAAAAGCAAAACTGGTTTGGTCAAACCAAAAAGAAAAGCAGAACTTGTTTGGTCAAATCATAAAAAAAAAAACAATTAGACACGTGCACACTGATATTTAAATGAAAATTAATCGCATAAAATCACTTTGAAATACAAAGAAAAAACTGTATTAATTAGTAAATCTGGAATGACTTTCATCATAAAAATATAATCAAAGTACGGTCCACACCGCGATATATAGAGGAACATTTTTTGTTTATTTGTTCGGTGAATTTTAATTTGTGTCGTTAGTTCTAATATATTCGTTTTATAATCATTAATACATTAGAGGTCTTTTTGAGATATGAATAGAAAAGAGAAACCGAAATTTCTTCAAAAAGAAAGAGAAAGAGAAAAAAATACAATTATTGATATGAATAATAAAATCAGTATAATTATTTTGTTTTGTGATAATTTTTGGAAACATTTTTGGAGCCAATGCCGCATAAACCAAGACTTGATATAAAAAAACTAAATATTAATCTCATATTTTCAAATATATATAAACTCAATCACAAATCACAACCAAAAAGATTCATTCATAAATCAAGAACAAATAATAGTAAGTAATATAAAATCTAATCCTAAACTACACTCTTAAGATATTATAATATAATAGTAAATATATTCTATAAGATCCTAATACATGATCTTTGAGTTTTTTATTTTATTTTAAAAGAATGTGATCTTAGAAACATGGTAGTAGGTATCAGTGAAAGTTTTATATTTAAATGATGTTGCTGTTGCAGTCCTCCTGAACCCGTCATTGGAAGCCTCGGTGGGTTGGTCCGCAAATCCATTAATGGCAAGTTTGTAGGGTTTGTTCCCTGCAGCGTTGAAGTTATCAATGTAAGCCACATTGTGTTTGAATATTTGGAAGTGCTTTTCTTGCTCTGCATCATCCTTGTAGATCACTCTATACTTTCTCTTCCAATGCTTGTATCTTTCTGATAGTGATAAAGATTGATCATTCTCTTGGTCTTGATTATACATCACCCAAATTACTATTAGTATGTAGATTAGAGTACAAAGATTCTTGTATTTGCCCGTCGAACCGTAAGTACGGTTGGCTACGTCCAAATTGTGAAAGAACGTACAGTATTTGACAAATCCCACACCGAAAACAAACACATGCTAATCAATGACCTTAATCCTTTTACTAAATAAATAATAGAGAAATCAATAAAAAAAAAACAAATCACGAAAATATATGATAGTAAAACAACTCTACAAAATATACAACTTTAACATAATATCAAGACAATATATTGGTAAAAAAAAATATTAGACATTATATAAGATTTTTTAAAACTCTAAACAAAAAGATATTTTAGAATTGTAAAACTAAAAATATATTTGAAAGGATTATAACTATATATATATTTGAAAGGAATATAGCTATATATTATATATTCCATAAAAAAAAGCTATATATTATATAAATAGAGGTTTACTAATTTACACCCAGCTAATTCTTTCAAAAATAAATTTACACCCACCTAAAAACACTAAGAGCACAAGCATGATTGGGTTTTAAAAAAAAAAAATCATTTTTTTAATAGCAAAAAAAAGGTTCAGTAGATTTAACAGTGAAAAAATAGTTTTGATGCCTTAAAAATGTTCAGCAGATTTAATAGTAAAAAAATAGTTTTAAAGAAATAAAGTACAAATAAACTTACATTCTTTAAAAACATGAAAACAAATGGAGACAAATTTTTAAACAAACAATATTTAGAATATTTAGAATGGTGGAAGTGGGTGTAAATAACTAGTAAGTTGTATGTAAATAATTTGATAAAACTTATATAAAAGTGAGTGTAAGTAATGAAGTAGGTGTAGATTGTTAACTTCTTAATAAAGATAGGTGTAGATTGCTAATTTACTCCTTACTAGTTAGTATTTTTAAGTGAGTGTAAATTAAAAGCTTCATATATATATATGGGTAGTGTTAACTTGTGTCCTTAGGGCACATATTAAGAAACCTAAAAGAAGAAATGTTTTTTAAAATTTTGTGCATTCAATTTATTAAAAGGTTAAATATTAAATGCAATGCACACATTTCAATAAATTTTTTCTATATTTAAATCATTAACTTGTGTCTTAGAGGTACAAGTTAACATTTTC
>Ga0228710_1004346_pt1 | contig 22411 bp, 16 predicted proteins | sample MedpolnodulmetaG_FD_177995 | JGI IMG/M metagenome (GOLD analysis project Ga0228710, IMG submission 177995) | Root nodule microbial communities from Medicago polymorpha collected in Santa Monica, California, United States - pink nodules | ecosystem: Host-associated > Plants > Roots > Nodule...
TATATTTTAAATAAAAAAAAATATATATATATATATATATATATATATATATTTGTTTTCAATGAAACGTTTTTTTTTATTTTGAATCATATTACTTTAGAAAGAAAAGAAAAACATGACCCATATTACTATTAAATATAAAATCAATATAATAAATTAAAGAGAAATAGTGACACCAATTAAATACAATTCAGAATAAATAAATAAATAAAATATAGATGACAGGAACTTATTTCTCCTTAAACTAGTTGCAAATTGATGTTGACAACCGAAATAAACAACCAAGAAATCATATGAACCAATCACCCGGTAAACCGTGAAATAAAACCTATTGGAGAGTAAACTATATTTTTTTCCACTATAAACTAGATTGTCAAAATCCCAACGATCCACTATCTACAACAGTAGATCGTCATAATTTCAACATATCTATCGGATACCAAATATAGGCTAAGACCGCGACTAAGAGGTGGTCCTGAGGGTGTGCAAGAAGGATGGCAGCCTAGGACATTATTTTTTAAGTGGCACCAAAATTATTATTTTTACTTAATAATTAGTATTATATAGGTATATTTCTTTTTTAACTCTATTTGATTAATTCTATTGAAAATACGTATTTAGAGAACCTTGATTATTAGTGAACTTTTTGCAATAGAAAATACAAAAAGATAAACATTCATATAACTAAAAAAATATAATTTTATTGATTCGTCTATGACACAAAAAATCTTAAGACCGACTTGCTCCAACTAGTTCCTCCCCAACAAAGGCACCAGTTCCATGCACTAAATAAAGCTTTGAAAAGGACAAAGGAAACAACATGTAGAATACATGACTTCATAAACACGTGTCCAAAGCAGCCACAAATGAAAAAAAAATTCAAAGTGGTCCCACTTATGTTCTCCTTGGTCGCCAAACAATTTGACTATCATCATATTTAATATGATATGATGACTCTATAAATATATCACGTTAGTTACATGAAGTTCAATCCACAACTAAATCATTTCAGCTTTGCACACTTACATAAACAAAAAAACCCACTTCAAAGTGCAAATTAAATCACTTTTTTATGGCTTTGATTTCATCCTTCTTAAGTTGCTTTGGCCATTCTTCAGACTCATCATCTCAAGTTTCTGATTATGATGAAAAATCATTTAAATTGAAATCTTCATCTTTAGAGAAACAAAAGAGCAAAGAAAAATCAAAGGGAGCTCCAATTGTAGTATATCATTTCCCTGCCAACTCTTATCTCTCACGTTTGTAGTCACTTCTTATGAAGAGACTAGAGCAATCGACATTTATTTATTTATTTTGGTACTTTTTTTAGTTTGAAACATTTATATTGGTACTTGATTTTCCTTTATTTGTTGTTTCTTGTTTTAACAAGAAAAACTACTGAGTTGTATAAATAATAAATATTGTACTCTCATGATGTTATATGATGTATATTTAAAATTCACTTCTCATTAATAATGTACTGTCATTGAATTCTTTTGCCAAATCTTCTACTTCTTTTTCTGAGCAATTTTAATTTTTTTTTTTGTATAAATAATTACTATCATGAGCTGTATAAATAATTACTAAAATTAGTCCCTTTTTTTTTTGTTGCAAAATCTTCTATTTAAACAATAATTCGAAATTTTTTATATGGAAAACTAAAGCAAATTAATTGGAAATTTTAAAACCACCTCTGGATATGACTTATTTTAGTAATTGATGTTGTACCTATTCTTATGGAACAAGCATAATTGTAAGGACACTCTTGGAAGCAATGGTGTTCCCCCCTTGTCAAGCAGCTACCAGATTGTCGAACACAAAGATTGTGAAATTAACAATAATTTTATAATTAAATTACTCTATTGAATTAGAAAAGTATAAGATTGATTTGTTTTTTTTAAGGGAAAAGTATATGATTGATCGTAGAAGGTAATTGTGATAATTGTGATAGAAATATAAAATATGAGATTAAAAAAGAATTAATTGCACTTTTAACCTTTCAAGTTTTCCATTTGTGCGATTTTTGGCCTCCTATATTTGAAACTTCAATGTAAACAAAGACGCTTAACTTCAATGTAGACAAATATTTCTTTAATCATTTTACATGTTAAATAATCTTTTATTTATAAGAGATATTTGAGTCAAAAAAATTAATGTATCTAGTTTAAATTTTAAACCAAATACATCAACTTTTATTAACACAAATAGACTAGAGTGAGTAATATCCTTCCAATGATTATGTTTATACGGTCGGTAAGTTTCTTACTTATTCATGTCTTGAGTTTTTTTCATAACTATTGAAGCTCAATAGGGTGTAGTTTCATTTATATTTTGTGATTTTTTTTCTTTCAGATTGGAAAACTCCCTGCAAAAGGTGCATGTGAAGAGAAACTCCCTACAACACGTACCCATTGGAAACTATTTTTTTTATTTTAATAATAACTAATTTCCACCTTGTCCAATTAGACGATGCTAAGTATATAAAAAAAACTAAAAAATCCACATAACCTCAATTTGGAGAGTTGGTAAATCCAAAAGGAGTAAAGTTGATGCGTCAAAATTGCAGTTTTAAATGTAGGGGACAAAATCCCACAAATATAAAATTTGAAGGCTAAAAGGGCAATTAAACTATTGATATATGATAAAAAGCGCTATGGATTAATTTAATCTTTGTGCTAATGACTTTAATTGGTTATTAAATCCATTTCGTGAGTAATTAACGAAAATATTCATCGTCCATCTCAAATTTCACATCTAAATATATTTGTCTCTAAATCCGTTTTAAAATACATTTGTCTCTTGATATGACCAAATGGTACATGTCGAGCTGGAAATATTCCGAAGAAATTCTTTTAATATTATCCTAAATGTTGCCTAGTATAATAACTAAACCATCAAACAAATCTTTGATTTTCTAAGACACTCTCAAATAAGTTTGAGATTATAAATATTTTAAAAAGGTGTTTGACGCTATTAAACAATCAATTACATCTCAATATTTTAGTCATTAATCATCAAGTTATTTTTTGAAAATGCGACTGAAATATATTAATTCAAAATATCATGATAATACACCTCTTGAACATCTAATGGCACCTCCTCTAGCCAGACTTTGTCTGGGCTTGGATGGGCTAAATGGGCCATGGAGTGAGCTGCATTATTACAAGACCTAGAGATATGTCTAAAATGACAGATGTAAAGCGAGATTGCAGCTTGCGGATTACAGATATAATCTGACCTAAATATGATCTATCTTCTTCTTCTTTTTCATTTTGAACTAAACGAATCACTCTTTGGTTATTAGCTTCAAAAACCATTCTTCGAAAACCAGAATCCAACGCTAGTCTGATCGTAAATAATAGAGCTAAAGCCTCAGCAATTATAACTTTGTTCGATCCATGAAGACGCCAAGTCGCAGCAGCTAAAACCAAGCCATGGTTGTTGCGAACAATCGCGCCAAATCCCCACCACCTAGAGATCAGGAGGTTTGCATCGTTGTTGGCTTTGAAAGTATTAGCTTCCGGCGGAGACCGGCGGTGATGTTGGTATGTGAGGAATTGAAGGATGTTCGGAGTAATGTGTTTCGGTTTCGGAGTCTGTAGAGTTTGCGAGAAGAAAATCATTGATGCACCGACTTGTTCTCTGAAAGATTTCTTCTTCTGGTAAGTTTTGATTCTCATAAATGCTCTGATCACGAGCTTGCCATATGTTATAGATAATGGAGGCTATTTGTATAATGATTTCTTCTTTTACGTTTAGAAGAGAGTGTGTGAGCCACTCTTGAAAATCGAACATGGGAATGTCTAAGATTTTGAGGTTAACGTTGGAACCAAACCAGGTCCTAGAAATGAAGGGAGAAGAACTGAAGGTATGGTTTAGGGTTTCAACTTTAGACTCACACCTGGGGCATAAGGGTATGCAAAGAATGCCCCTTTTCCCAAGTTCACTTCTAAGAGGGAGAGAGTTAGTAAGAATTCTCCATATAATAGTCTTGTGTCTGGGAATGGTGTTAAGATTCCACAACTTTTTCCAGACAGAATTGTTCTCATTACTAGTTCTAGCAGTAGTCTGAGATCTAGCTTTCCATATTTGAATTGCTTTGTAGCCACTTTTAACCGTGTAGCAACCATTTGGTTCAAACATCCACATAAGAGCATCCATGTTTGTGGATTCAATAATAGGAATTTGTGTAATAGCAGATGAGTCAATATGGAGAAAATTGCCTTCTAAAACTTCAGAATTCCATCCTTGGCCATCGGGATTCATGAGATCCTTAACCAGTCTCATATTAGAGTCACCTCTATCAATAGTGATAACTTTAAAATTATTGTGATATGGTATCCAATGATCTTCCCAGATCTTCACATTCTGACCAGAGCCAATTCTCCAGCAAGTCCCCTTTTGAATGATCCAAATAGCATTGTAAATGCTCCTCCGGGCATAGCTTGGATTGGGCCCAGTAGATGCCTGTAGAATATCAGTGTGAGGGTAGTATTTTTCCTTGAAGCATCTAGAGATAAGAGAATTAGGGGAAGTGTGAAATCTCCAAGCCTGTTTAGCCAGCATGGCCAAATTAAAATCTCTAAGAATTTTGAATCTCATTCCACCTCAAACTTAGATTTAAAAAGATTTTCTTTTTTACACCAGTGAATTTTCCTTTTGTTGTCATTACTTCCCCACCAAAAGGAGCAAACATCTCTCTCAATTTTCTCACAAAGACCCTTAGGGAGAAGGAAGCAACTCATGATATAAGTTGGTATAGCCTGTGCAACAGCTCTGATAAGGACACCTCTGCCTTCAAAGGAGAGGCTTTTTTCTTTCCAACCCTTTAATTTACTCCAGACTCTATCCAAAATGAAATTTAAGTCTTGTTCCTTAGATCTGCCAAAGTGGGTGGGCATACCCAGATATTTGTGAATTCTAGCACTAGTTTTAATAGGTAGGTGATGTTGGAATTCCTTTTCGAACTCCATGGAGATGTTAGGACTAAAAATCATCTGAGATTTTTCCATGTTCACTTTTTGACCAGAAGCCTTCTGATATTCCTTGAGGATGTTCATAATAGCTTTGGCTTCCTCTGGTTTGGCTCTACAAAACAAAATGATGTCATCAACATATAAAAGATGAGATATAGGAGGTGCATTAATAGCTATTGAAATTCCAGTAATAAGGTCATTCCTCTGATCTCTATCAATCATATCAGATAAAACTTCAGCACAAAGGATAAAGATGTAAGAGGATAAAGGATCCCCTTGTCTTATGCCTCTTTTAGGTTGGAAGGGATCAGTGGGGTGACCATTTATTAGAATAGAGAAGGAAACATAAGTAATACATAGCATGATGATCTTAATAAGGTTAGGAGGGAAACCCATAGATTTTAAAGTGTTATTAATAAAAGTCCACTCTAGACTGTCATAGGCCTTTGCAATATCAAGTTTGACTCCAACAAAACCATTGTTTTTTTTCCTAGGTTTGTTGATGTAGTGAAAAGTTTCAAAAGTAATAAGAGAGTTATCAGTGACGAGTCTTCCAGAGAGGAAAGCACTCTGATTTTTATGAACAATATTAGGAAGGATTTGCTTGATTCTGTTGGCCAAAGTCTTAGTAATAATTTTCAAAATAACATTGCAGAGGCTTATAGGTCTAAATTCCTCAGGTTTAATAGGAGTTTTCACTTTAGGGATGAGGCTAATATATGTATGATTGATATCCTTTATGGAACCTTCATTATTAAGAATATTAAGGACATAATCAAGAATGTCAGGTCCTATAATTTCCCAATATTGATGATAGAAGAGAGCAGTGAGGCCATCAGGACCAGGGGCAAAATTTGCCTTTATGTTCCTACTGGCTTCCTTAACTTCTAAAGCTGTGAAAGGAGTGTTAAGGAAATTATAATCCTGAGTAGAAATCATGTTGTTGACAACATCATAGATGGTGTTATCAAAATAATCATAGGAGCTATCAAATATATTTTGGAAATAATCAAGAAATATAGAATGAAGTTTAGTATTGTCCTGCCAAGTTGTTCCACTATGATCTTGAATGTTGGTGATAGTATTTTTCCTTTTTCTTTGACTGGATTTTTGATGAAAGTACTTGGTATTGAGGTCACCATTTTTAAACCAGTGAGCCTTGGCTCTTTGATCCCACCAAAGTTCCTCTTGCTTCAAAAGCTCATCCAAGTTGGTCTCCATGTCTTTGATTTTAATAATACATTCCTGAGTAGGTATATCATTCTTTAAGGTAGCCAGCTTAGCTTGTAGTGTTTTTATCTAATTAGGGATATGACCATATTTGTCTTTACCCCAGTTGTGAAGTTGGTCCAAAATGAAATGAAGTTTTTTGGTGCTGGTTCCAGTCATGGTATTCCAAGCATTTTGGACAATTTGGAAACTGTCTTTGTCATGGGCCCATAATTGTTCAAACCTGTGAATTTTCTTGAAACTTTGGGTGTTGTAACATTCAGTAGCTGTGTAGAATTTCAGCATGATAGGGTTGTGATCAGATGTATATCTGAGAAGGTGAGTATTACTGAATTTGGGGAAATATAGAATCCAGTTAGAAGAGGCACAAAATCTATCCAATCTTTCCTTAATATGATCATTGTCACTTTGGTTATTAGCCCAAATATACTTAGAACCATAATAGCCTAAATCATTAAGGGCACAATTATTTAAGGTCTCATTGAACATGTTAGTGTGATGGTAATCTATAATATTCCCTCCTAGTTTTTCAGACCTATTAAGAATCAGATTAAAGTCTCCAAATATGAGCCATTTAGAGTTATATCTTTGTTGATATAGTTCTGAAATGACTTCACACGTGAGGTGCTTTTTGGAATAGTATGGATTACCATAAACACCAGTAGAAAACCAGGAAATATTCATATTACAGGCAGTAATATAGGCATCAATATACATATTATTAGCATTAAGAATCTCAACATTTACATTGTCATTCCAAAGTAAAGCAAGGCCTCCTGACCTATGGTCATTAATAAAATTACAATCAATCATAAATAGATTTGTTAAAGGGCCACAATTAAGAGTTGACTTAACTTTTTTATCACTATGTTGAAACCTAGTTTCCATCAACAAAACAACATCAGGGTAATTAGTCTTCAAGAGTTTCTTAAGAGCTCTAATTGCAGCAGGGTTCCCAAGCCCTCTGCAGTTCCAGGATATGAACTTTATTGATACTGGTTGGCCTTGTCTTCTAGGCCTGCCATTCCTTTAGCTTGTTGGTGATCTATCTCCATGAATCCTTCACTAATTGCAGTAGTGCCCAATTTCCTTTTAGCTTTTTGGTGATCATCTGGTATGTAGTTCCTTTGGGTAGACATGATATTCATCTAATGGTGCTGAGAGGTGGTAGTAGTTTTCTGAGATTGTTGTTGCATGGCCAACTGAGACGGAGATAAAGTTGTGAATTTGGTAGAGATGGGTTGGGGGGATTGCTGAGAAGGTGATGAGTTATGTTTCCTGATATTCAAGTCTGCCATTTTACTGAGAAAACCTTTAGGAATGGGGCTGAGCTGCCCTCCATTGATGGATCTCAATGGGTTGCTGCAGAATGTTTTTTCCTTTCTTTCCACAACTCTACGCACACAGTCTTTTGATCTAAGTCAAACTCCCATAGGGTTAGTACCACCCTCTATAGGTATAGGTTGATTTTTGCATTTTTCCATATTGTGACCAATTAAGCTACATCCAAAGTAGAACATGGGAAGGTTTTCAAACCTGAAATCCACCTAGTTTATACCATCTTGATCATTACCTATATACATTCCTGCTCTAATGGGTTGATTGATATCAAACATAATCTTGATCTTAACAATTCTTGCTTTTTTTAGATATTCATATATCCCTACATCCAGAACTTGCCCAAGTTGGCTTCCCATTTCCTGACCCATGATTAATGACTTGCAGTGCAGAGGAAGTCCCCAAAATTGTATCCATAAAGGGACTTGAGTGAAGTTCAGAGAAGAGATATCTAGGTTTCTGCTCCAATTATGAACAATCAGCCAACAGTTTCTGATTATCCATGAGCTCCCTTTTAAGATTCTATGGATATCTTCCTTTCTATCCATTTTGATTTGTAGTAGTTTACCTTCTAATTCAGTGATCTTTAGACCCATATGTTTGCACCATATTCCAAAAAGAGAATTGTAGAGAACTTGTGCAGAAATTGGTTTTTCAGCAAGAATCTTACCAATAATACTGAGATTGCATTGATCTATGCTTTCTTGGACATGGGAGTCTTGATAGTAAAAGAGAGGTTCAGAATTTGTCTCCTCGGCCTGATCATCTTCTTGACGCTTATTGTTGTGATTATGTGCAGGTCCAGGGCTATCTTGATTGTGAGCTTTGTAATCTCCACTGGTTCCTTCTCCATAAGGGTATTTGGGGGATGATTCAAAGAGAATTTGATTAGGAGTGGGTAGTTGCAGGAAGGAAGAAAGATGGAAGGAAGAAGAAGAAAGTGTGGCGGGGCAAGAACCAGGAAGGTTGAAACAAGGAAGGAGAAAATCACACAAAAGTGCAAACAAAAACCAACAAAGGTATAACTAGGATGCAACTACCCACAGTATGGTGTAACTGAGGAAGGACAACAAGGAATAAAGAATCTAAGAGAAGCAGAGAGAGACTAAGAACGATAAATTTGGATCTTGGTTTTCTTGGAGCGTTTCATAAACTTGTTTTTTGGTCTATCTCTTCCGTTCCATTAATCATCAAGTTGATCTCTATATTTAACCATTTATCCATATTTAATCATATACTTTATCATAAAATTCGGTCTTTGACTCTTAAAATCAATGATATTTTTTTAGATATAACGAGGATGTATTTAATGATTTACTCTATAATTCACTTTATTTGTGCAATAATTGTTTTGTTCATCTTACTTGTCTTACTTTTAGGTCCATGTATTGCACCATGAACAAAACAAAGGAAATGAGATAGTTAATAGTAGTAACTTGTAAAATTCTAAGATAGTGGATTTTTTTTTTTTGAGCAAAAGATAGTAGATGTTAATTAGTAGTATAATACCAACAATGTATAAATATTTGATGTACTCTCTTTTTCTCTTGATGGAAAACTCACTCTCTTATTCCTTTGATAATGCCATGTTTGTTCCACGCAATTGTGCTAAAGTAACCTTGTTTCGCAATGGTCAATCATACTTAGACCTTGACTTGTTCCCCATCATTACCATGCCTGGTTCCATATTGTACGCACCAAATAAGCTCTAAAAAAGACAAACAAAACAACATTGTAATATCGAATACATATAGTTAACAAGTGTCCAAAGCAGTCACAGGGAAAAATTTCAATATTTTTACTATGTGGTCCCATTTATGTTCTCCTTGCTCGTCAAGCAAATAGACTATAAGACTAACATATATCTTTCTAACCCTTCAATATAGTTTTCACAATATCCTAAATAATATTTTTTTTTTTAAATGTTAACTAGTGTCCTAGCATCTTCAATGGGAAGTCCTTTTATTTTGAAGAGGCTAAAATCCAATAGGAGATCCTTACTTAACAAGGATCACTCTCTGTTAAGGACCTCATTGGACGAAGAAAAAATGATTCTCCATTGAGGAACAAACAACTATATAAGGATTATATCTCTCCTAAGTAACTAATGGGTCCCATGTTTAAAATAAGTAATAAAATATGTAATATTTGGTCCCACTTACAAAAGAAGTAATATTTTAATAATTATTAGTTGTTTTAAATATTATTTTATCTATTTGTCATCATTTTAAATAAAATGCAATTCATGCAAATTGTTATTATTATTATTTAATGAAGGAATGTAAAATTTGTAATGTTAATTTTTTCATTTTCAAATATTAGCAATATTTTCAAAGGATTATAAATATTTTATAATTTAATTTTTTTAAGGATTATAATTAAATATTATGAGGTAATTTATAATATAATAAATAAATTATTTTTGTTTAATGATGTAACGTTAGTGGGGCCTATTTAAGTATTTTTCATTGAATTTCTTATTTGTGTACTACCAATAGAGTCATTGAGTCCGTAACATGTATTTTTATTAAAATAGTATAAAAAAGTGATGTGTAACGTGTGGTCCATTTAAGGAGTCCCTATTAAAGAACTACTATTGTGGATGCTTTTAGGACACTAGTTAAGAAAATTAATATAGAAACTATGCATTGGAAATTAGTGAAAAATGAAATGTTTAACTTTATGAAAGTCAAAAAGTTGTTGTTTTTAATAAATAAATTCTATTTTTGACATCCTTAATCATTGCTCTTAAGGCACTGATTAGTAAAAAAAAATTAAGTTAAATAATCTAGTGATTAGACACGTACATAAAAAATATGTGAAAATGGAGAATTTGAGTTTTGAACTCAACCTCTGCAAATCACTGTTCTTACCTCTATCAATTATATTGTACTTAGAGGACCAAGTTAGTTTCCTATGATATGATTACACAATAAATAGACCAAATTAATTTTCAATGATCTTACTCTGTTCTGGTCCCATTTATGCTCTCCTTGCTCGCCAAGCAAAGAGACTAACATGACATAAAATAATTTAAAGAGAAATAGTGACACCAATTACGTACAATTCAAAATAAATAAAATATGAGAAATGATATTTGTACAACCATTTTATGATAATTTTTTGACAACTTTCTCTCTCATCTTCACATTATATTTTTATTCTCTCTTCCTTTTTCTCTCTTTATTGTTTTTGACTAATGAAAAGAGAGAAAAGAAAAATTGTGACAAAAGTTGTATGAAATAGTTGTTCAAATATCACTACTCATAAAATATAGATGACCTAAACTTATTTCTCGTTAAAATAGTTGCAATTTGATGTTGACAACCAAAATAAACACCCAAGAGATCATATGAACCAATAAAACATTAAACCGTGAAATGAAACATAATGGAGAAGAAAAAAGTTTTTCCTTGTTTCCACATAAGTGGTATATTTTCTTGGGTAAAATTTTTTTTTCTTCCATAGATATGAACTTTTTATTTAATTTTTTTAAAAAATTTCTTCAACTTGTAAATTCTCAAAAGTTTTCCATCACCACTTTTGATATCTCTTTTAAGTCAATTAATGTGTAGACTTCATATTTTATAATAAACTTTTTTCATGGTCCTGACTTAAGCATCAAAGTGCCTAAAGGTACAACACCGCCTTCGTTCCAAGTTTTCGAGGACAACAAGCTCACTGCACCATACGATGTTCTGCTGATCAGGTCAAATCATTATTGATGTTATTATTAGCGCCTCACCTCCTAGTGCAAATCATGGGGATGTTTGCCTAGCTTGGAGTCTCTCTAGTGATGGTATTCTTACTCTCTTCTACTTGTGATTCTCTACAAGCTGATGAACAGATTCATGGGCATCATTTTTACAACCTTATTTGAAGGTGGAGGTGTCCCTATAGAATCCAATGTTTGCTTTACAAACTTAATAATGTCTCTTTGTTAACCAATGAAAGGAGATGACTAACATGCCAATTTTTTCTCTGTGCCATAATAATATTGAAAGTCATTTGCATACTATTCAGGATTGTTTGATGGTTAAGGAACTATGGAGGCTTATTAAACTGCAATTTGTTTCTCGATTTTTTGAAGTTTCAGATTGGAGAGAATGGTTGATGATAAATATTATGGATACATTCTTATGCAATGACATTCCATTGTGTGTGATGTTTGGTGTAGTGTTAGAAAATATCTGGTGGAGATGGAATCAAGTGGTTTTCCAAGCTTGTATAATGGATAATTTGATTTGTTTTATAAGATCAAAAGGGTTAGTGCAAGCATTAATTCCACATTTAATCAAATTGCATTTTCTTTTAAGAAATTAAAATGGAATATATTAACAATGGCGGTGGGAGTTCCTCAATACAAGATGTACCAAATTAAGAAACCACCCCAAAAAAACAAAGTGTCATACAAAATATATACAAGGATCAAAGGTCAGTCGATACCCAAACAAATTAAAGGGTCCGACCACCATCTCCGAGAGCCACACACAAACGTGGCATTATTAGCTTTTAGCCACCATAACGAATGGAATTTAACTTTATCAAATTGCTTGCATTCATGATGTTGATAGTACTCGAGATTCTACTATTCGTTGGGAGATACCAAAAAATGTATATATTGCTTTGAATACCGATGGTGTTTTAACAAGAACATGTGAATTAGCGTCTTGTGGCGGAATTCTTCGTGACGATGTTGGTAAATTTATTTGTGCTTTTGCAGTTAAGATTCATCCTCGCTCGTTGCTTGAAACTGAGCTTTGATGAATTTTTCATGGTTTGAAGATTGCTTGAGTACAGGATTTAGGCATATTTAGGCGTTTGTTGATTCTCCCCTTGCAATAAATTTGCTCAATGATGTGTGTCCTACTACCCATGTCTAAAGGACGCTCATTAGCAATATCCATGTGATTTATGATTATTTAAGCTTAATCTCTTGGGGTGTACGTGTTTGATCTATTAAGCAATGAAAGATATGACAACTTCAATGGTACAGTGTTTGATTTGTAAAACTGAAATTATTATCCCTCATAAACCACAACACAATTTTTTGTCCCACGTACAATGGTTCTTAAATATCAAAATAACATTTTATCCACCGAAAATTGTACAAGGCCAAAAATTATTTAATACCATAAAAAAACAGTTTTATGCTATTTTGCCTTGTGTTATAGACATGACAAATACAGCTTGAGTTTGGATACAAGTCTTAAGATTATTGAATTTTCTCTGGTTTTTATTTCAAATGCTTTGCAGGCGGTGCTTGTATTGTTTTTCTTAGAGGTTTCTATAGTTTCTTGTTTGAGACTTGTCCCTTTCTTTTGCTATCAAGTAGCATAGTGGCTAGAAATTCTCCTTTTCAAAAGAATAAGTGACATGTCTGGGTTCGTACCCCGACCCTTAATTACATATATTATATATTGTCACGAAATAAAGCATATTTATCCATATTTTCTATATTAAAATAGTGTACTGCTTTCTCATATATAGATAGATATATGTGCACACGTATGACCCTTTTTTTATCAACAAAACATGAAGGAATGGGTGATTTATGTTTTTGCAGACACGTGAAAATAGAGCTTTTGACTGAGCCGCTCAAACTATAAATATAGGAGCACTTGCATCATGGAAGGCTAACAAAAATGACGTTACTACGAATGAGAAATATATACTTATGACTCAGTAAGCAAATGAGAAGCTTATTGTCAAATAAGTGGAATAAATTGAGTAAAAGTAGGCACTGACCAAACACAGCAAGTAACCCAGGTAAAAACCCCAAAAAAATAAAAATATAACTCACGTAAAAATCTCATAGAAAAAGGTAGTTAAAACATGTGCAAAATATAATAATTTCCAATAACTTTTGATATGGTGACACTATAAATAGACCAAGTTAAATGACCTAAATCATTTCAGCGTTGCACATTTGCACAAACAAAATCCTCACTTCATTTTCAAGTCACACCTCATTTATTGATGGCTTTGATTTCATCCTTCTTCAGTTGCTTTGGCCCTACTTCAAACTCATCATCTGAAGTTTATGATAATGCTGAAAATTCATTTCAAGAGAAACCAAAGAGGAAGGAAAAATCAAACGGAGCTCCAATTGTAGTTTCTTATTTCTCTGTTAACAATTGTCTCTCACGCTTCTAATATGAATCTGAATCTGCTTCTTATCAAAAACTGCAATCTACAATTTTTTATTTACCTAGGTTCTTGATTTTATTTCATTTTATTAGTCTTGTTTTCTATAAGAAAAATTATATGATTCTTCCAAAACTTATTGTAGGCTCATGTTATCTGACATGATTTGAAATTTATTTCATTAATAATGTACTGTCACTGAATACATCTTCCAAAACTTTTATCCAAACAGTAATTATAAAAATTGTGTGTTAAAAACTAGAGCAAAATTTAGCTCAATTTGATAAAAAGTAGTAGATAATCGACAAGTTAATTTTATTTTAACAAGGCAAAATGAAATATATTATCAAAAACAATATTGAAACAAAATCAAAAAGCAAGATTGATGCATGTCCACACAAACAAAAGGGCTGCGGGCCTGCGGCACCAACTATGATGGTCAATAGCAATATGAGCGAATTCTGCCTTAAGACACCGGTAAGAAAAGAACTTAATTTTGTCCAAGAGGTGATAAGTAGAGCTTCCTTTATTATTAAAAATTTGTTGTTCCGATCTTTTCAAATAACTCGTGCACATGAGAACCAAATTAAGTAACTAAGTCCATTAGAATCAATAAGTTAATTTTTTTTAACAAAAAAAAATGGAATATATTAACACAAACAATATTAAATCTAAACCAAAGAGAAGAAATTAACTATGCCCATACAAACAAAAGGGTTGCGGCACCAACTATGATGGTCAATAACAATATGAGCAAATTTTTCCTTAAGCCACCGGTAGTGAAAAAACTAGTAGAATAAATTTGGCTTAATAGCAGTTTTCGCCCCCTAACTTTAAGGAAATTGCAATTTTGGCCCCCTAAGAAAAAAAACTACAAAATCGCCCCCAAGTTTTGCAACTGTAGCAGTTTTAGCCCCCTAAGGCAAAAAAATAAAATAAAAAAATAACACGTGACACCTCACTTAGGGTGCCACGTCAGCGTAGACCGAGTCAAAAGTGGCCTTGGGGGCCAAAACTGCCACAGATGCAAAACTTAGGGGGCGGTTTTGTAATTTTTCCTTAAACGTCCTAAGAACACATGATGAGAAGTTTGAAGATCTTTTTGTATCCATTTTGAGAATATTTATTTTTAATCCTTAACAAATGTCCGACCCTTTTATAAATTGGATGACTAAATATCCATTAAAATATCTTTCAAAGAAAAATATCCATTAAAATAATTATTGATGTTATAGTCAAAGTCTTTGCGGTCATTTCCTTGTTGTGGAAGCTAAACAAATAAAAAACTTGCTGAGCAAGGATATATTTTAAAATATTAAAACACATTTTCCCTATTATATTCACATGGTCCTCCTAAGTCCCTTTCAATTATTATATATACCTTATAGCTCACAAAAGCATGTCCATCATCACACAAAAATCATGAGTATACTCTCAGCCATATTCTGCTGCTTCAAGTCCGAAGAAAAAGATAAGAGCACTCATGTGGTAGTGGAAGCAGGTTCTTTGTCGAAAAAACCCAAAGGGGAACCTCAACGATCTTCAGCTCCTATTGTTGTTTCTTATTTTCCTGTTAATTCTCAACCTTCTCGTTTGTAGTTGTCCCATCTAATTTGTAGATGCAAAACTTGTGTTCTCAACTCTAATTATGGTTGTTGATTAATCTATCACTTGCTACAAGTTGATTTCACAATTTTGTAAGATTTTGTATATGATCTGTGTTCAATTTTGACTTCCCATACACTTTTTGTTTGGAACCAATCTTTCCATGTCCATACACTTGTCAGTGTTAGCTAGGAATAAATTAAAAAATATTAATGATTTCGAGTGTAACTACAATTTAAGTTTTTTTAAAGGAGCTTCTTTTGGGGATAAATATAATAATTTATTATAGTCTCAGACATAGACAACTATCGACAACAATCGCTTTAAATTATGGTTCGTATTAACTTGTGTCTTTAAGACATATGTTAAGGAACTTAAGAGTAGAAATATTTTTTTAAGTTTTGTGTATTATATTTATTACAAATTCAAAAATTAAATTCAATGCACATATTCTAACAAAAAATTACCATATTTGATTCATTAATTTGTGCTTTAAAGACACGTTAGATTTTCCCTTAAATTATTACTTCGTTCTTAGATACATGTCGCAGAGTCTATCATTTCACATATGTTATTGACACAACTTTGACCATTAATGTATTAATAAACTATAATAAAAAAGTTATAAAAATTTGATATTTTGAAAATATTCATTAGAAAAAGTCAAACATTTTATGTTAACATTTGCATTGATACATTAATATGATAAAGAAAATAAGTTATGTGAAGTGCATATTGTCAAAAAGCAACATGTATTTTGAAATGAATGAATCTCACTTTATGTTAGAACATTTTTAGTAAATATTTCTTTTAAAGCAAACACATTTAGACTAGATTCCTCCACTACTTGAGGGATCAAGTAGCTGACATTTTCACTAAACCTGTAAAAAAGGGCCCAGTTTATGAAGCTTAGAAGAAAATTGTGAGTAGTTTGCTTTGAAAGTTTGAATTAAGGTGGCATGTTAGTTTGTAATTCAAACCTTAAACATGTTTTGTTTAGTTGTTAGGGTTAGTTACTTATCTCTTAAGTAATTAACTGTTTTTCCTATTTTCCAGCTAGTTTGTTATACCACTGTTTGTTACTTGGTGTGCAAGTAATAGAAGAACACATTTGTATATGTATAATGATTCTTCAATGAATAAAGTAATGCAATTTACACAATTCATTAACTCTCTTAGTTCTTTCAATCCCTTATTCTCTCTATCACAAAACTGTTTCTTCTTATCCAAGTCATCAACACAGAAACCCTAACCAAAACTGTTTTCCCTAACAGAACTTTCTTTTCATTTTCCTCGTGGTCTCCTGGATGATCCCTCCTCTAGAAATAATGAGGGATGCAGGGAAATTTTTCCACGCACTCATGTACAGGGAGTTCATCGTTTCCATGTACGCAGGGAACATGTTGAAGGCTTCTGGTTAAGAAATTGCCATGGCTTTGATCAAGGAGCCTAAATTTTGTTCTTCCTTTCTTGAGATGTGTTCCTCGTAAATTGTCTTAGTTTTCCTCGGTTTATGAGGATCTTGACGAAACCTTTGAGGTAGATGCAATCATCGGTGGTGTGTCCATGACACTTGCAGAATCGACAATATTTACTTTTGTCAGAGCCAACCATTGGTCCAGTTGCCTTCAAGAATTTCATCCTAGCTTCTTTAAATTTGATAGACACACATTCCGTAAGGATCTTGTACATGGATAATGTGAGAGACGTGTATCCCCTGAAATAACGAAAAAGTCCTCATTTATATTTTTGAGGCCTTTCTTCCTTGCACTTATCCTAATTTTCTCTCTTGGAGGATTCTTCTTGAGGATCCTCTTTTCTTTATTTTTTTTTAAAGTTTTCGGCACTGATTTTTCCCTCGTACCTGATGTATATTTTTGCGAGGTTAAGGAACTCATTGAAAATTTGGGATCTTCGACTACAATAGCTTTGCGAAAGTCCATTCTTTGTTGAAGACCACTTTCCAGCAAATATAGTTTCATCTTTTCTATCGCTCCTCATACTTGAACAACTTCATTGTTGAACCATTCGATGTAGTCTCAAAGTGACTCGTTCTTTCCTTGGAATATAACTTCCAAGGTTGCAACCATCTTGGGTTGCCTACTTATTCAAGTAAAATGTTTTATTTTAAAAGTTTTACTAATCTATAAATAATTAAATTTATAATGCTATGTAAAAATAAATAAAATAGCAATGCAACTTAAATTTAAATAATTATATAACATAAATGAAATCTAATTATATAACATAATTGATCAAAGTATCCAAACAATATGAATTTATAAAAATTATTTTTACCTTAATATATCCAAACATAATTGATTTATGTTCAAATCTCTTTTATCAAAATTAACTATGTTAAAATCTGCCCTATAAAAAATATGTTAAAATCAATTATGTTTTTTTTAAAGAGTTAAAATCAATTATGTTAAAATCAATTATCTCCACCGCAAAATAAAATACTTAATCAAAGATCAATAGATTAAAATCCAACATTGAAAATAGAACAATGTTAAATCAAATTGGATAGATTTTCTTCAAAAAAAATAAAATAAAATTGGATAGATTAACCTATGCGCACAAAAACATTCAATTAAAAAGGAAAAAAAATATACGAGGAGAAAAAGTGAAGCATGTCCCTCCCAAAACCCAAAGGCGAACAAGAACAACTCAAACACTGTCTTGTCTCCTCAATCTCTCCAAAGTCCAATTCAAACACAACACAACAACCTTAATTTAAAACCAATCATTTCCTGTCTCATTTTCTTCACAAACCAAAACAACCCATCATGGCTCTTCTTCACAAAATCCCATCTTTCACTCCAATTCACCATTTTCTCATCAATCAACGCCACCCCATTTCCTCAATCTCCTGCACAATCTCATCAACCTCACCTTTCACAGAGAAACACTCTTTAGAAAGATACCAAAGAGACCAATGGGTTTATCAGAAAACAACCTCATGTAATCACATCCCTAGTGATGATTCAAGAGGTTCAGTAAGAGAGGATGATATAGCTTTACAGCTTCCAGAGCTGAAAAAGCTTGTGAAGGTATTGAAAGAGAAGAGGGAAAGTGAAGGGAAATGTAGTGAAGGGGAGTGTGTGAAGGGTGATGTGTTTTTGGTTGGAACTGGACCTGGTGATCCTGAGTTGTTGACTGTTAAAGCTGTTAGAGTTATTAAGAGTGCTGATTTGTTGTTGTATGATAGGTTGGTTAGTAATGATGTTTTGGATTTGGTTGGTGATCATGCTAAACTGCTTTATGTGGGGAAAACTGCTGGGTATCATAGTAGAACTCAGGTATGGATGGAAAGTTAGTGTATTTTTTGTGTTTTGTCAAGTGGGGATGCTTTAATTTTTGTCTTGGTCATTTGTTTAAGGCAAAAAAATATGATGACTTGTTAATTATGTATTAGTCTATTATGGAGACTAGACATGATACTGACACAGACACATTGATAGCGACACTAAATTTAGAAAATAGAAGTGGTTGTATGTAATTACATGTGTCCGTGCATACACTACATATTTGATTTGAAGTATTGGTGCTTACGTAAATGCCAATTATTGTATCACTTAGATGTCAATTTATGAAGCAGCGACACCAGACACGACACTGACACTGACACATAGATACCATACTAGTAATGATTTTAGAAAATAGAACTAATTGTATGTAGTTAGATGCATCTGTGTCTTGTCCGTGTCGACATGTGTTTGACAAGACACTTAGACACACTTTCTATCTGAAGTGTCATAGTTACAAAGATGTCAATTAGTAGAACTCAGGTTTGGAAATTTACTCTCTTTTTTGTGTTTTTACAAGTGGTGTTGCTTAAGCATAAATTTTTATGATTACATGTCAATTTATGAAGTAGAGACACCAAACACGATACTGACACTGACTCGTAGACACTAGTAATAGTTTTAGAAAATAGAAACTAATTGTATGTAGTTTTATGTGTGAGTGTCTGGTCATATGTCTTCTGAGTATCAACACGTGTCAGACAAGACACTCAGACACACCTTCAATCTGAAGTGTCGGTTCTTACATAGAAGTCAATTACTATATCCCTTCTTAGGTTATCATAGTAGAACTCGGGTATATAAAGTTACCGTCTTTTTGGTGTTTTCCCAAGTGGTGTTGTTTTAATTATTTGTTTGCTTAAGCCAAAAATGTTATGCTTAGATGTCAATCTATGAAGAAGACATACATCATCAAACACCATACAAACAAGATACTGACAATGATAATGGTTTGAAAAATAGAAGTGATTGTATATAGTTCCATTCCATGTGTCAGTGTCCTGTCGATATGTGTCAGATGCTGAGACATGCCTTCAATATAACGTGTTAGTGCTATATAGATGTCAATTCATTCATCATCCCTTTTTAGATTTTTGTTGTTTTTTTCACTTTCTTTTATACTTTAGGATTCAGAGAGTTGTTTTGGTTTCTTGATACTGATGAAATGAATTTTTGTTTTTGTTTGATTGTGAACTTGTTGCAGGAAGAAATACACGAGCTTCTTTTGAGTTTTGCAGAAGCTGGGGCTACTGTTGTGAGACTTAAAGGGGGTGATCCATTGGTGAGTTTTCACTTGAGATTTTTTCTGGTGTAGGATAATGCATTTGGTTGTTATGGTTTGTATAATGAAACTTGTCTTATTGCTTGGTATTTTTAGGTCTTTGGAAGGGGTGGTGAGGAAATGGACTTTTTGCAACAGCAAGGTATCCATGTTAAAGTTATTCCAGGTATGCTGCTGATTGATGTCTTTATCTACATACTGTTGAAACTGGTAATAAGTTTGAACCATCATTGATGTTAATTGGCACTATTGCTCCGTTGTTGTGATTGTGTGTGTGTCTGGATTTGTTTTTGACTTCAATCATAACTATTTCTCAAGTCATACATATGATTGGTTGTGATTTGTCGACTCTGTAAAACTTCTTACATTGACAGTGTATCAAAATTAAACTAAGTATATGTGTCCATAAATTAAAGCGAAATTGGACTTGTCAAAAGTTAGTATGTCATCCATACAGTGCCTGTACATGTTATCGTTTTTGTTTTAATCATCATTTAATTGACATATGTGAGAGACATTTATGGATGCAATTTTGTCTTAAAGAAACGGTGAAATTGAAATGATGGTGGGTGATTATAAATTAATTAGTTCTCATTGGTTGCAGGTATAACAGCAGCATCTGGAATAGCAGCAGAGCTAGGCATTCCATTAACTCACCGCGGTATTGCAAATAGTGTGAGATTCCTCACGGGGCATTCGAGGAAAGGAGGAACCGATCCTCTATTTGTATCAGAAAATGCAGCTGATCCTGATTCAACCTTGGTAGTTTATATGGGCTTGTCAACCTTCCCTTTCCTTTCACAGAAATTAATGCATCATGGTTTATCGCCTCAGACACCAGCAGTAGCGATTGAGCGAGGAACCACACTTCAGCAGCGCACGGTAAGATTGATCATACCTCTCTTTTCACAACATAATTGTCTTCTTTCTATTAATATATTTATTGAGTTACTACAGAAATGGCCATTTTCATTTTAGCGTAATATTTATGAATAAGTAATATGATATCCTAATTCCTAAAGATTGGAGTAGCTTGAACTATTGAGATTCACCTTCACTTCTATTCTTTTATGCAATACCTAAGATCACTTGAGCCTGTGTGCTGAGAAATATGAAAAACAGCTATCAATCTGATAAATTGGTTCAAAGTTTTTTTTTTTACTTAAATTATATGCAGACAACAGACATTTAATTTTCTCTAGATAGAAATTCATTCGCTTATATATTTGCTTACAAAGATATAAGAAAATGATGCTCTTGTCACAACAATTTTCAGGACATCTTCTCACTTATTTTTGTTGGTTCTTATTTCACTTTCCTTAGAAATATGAAAACGAGTATTTGAAGAGAGAAATATAAAACAACTCTTCACAGGACCTGCAATTTCTTATTGCATGACATGTTCGTAAGGGAAAAGAAGGTTATCCAAACATTTAGTTTTGTTGCCTTTATTGTCATTAATCTTGAAAAGTTATTTCTTTTAATAAACTGAACATGACAACTGAGGCAAATTTTTTATTTTATTCCTCAAAATGTGTTAGGATATAGACTTAAGGAAATTAGAGTGGTTATGAGTTGTTAAGAGAAATTAGTTAGTTCTTTTGTTAGTTTTTAATGTGGTTGATCAACATGTTATTAGCAGTAAACCATTTCTGTTGTAATTTTGGTTATTCTTAGCAAAATATGCCTCAATTGATAGAGGGGAGGATACTTCTGAATAGTTATGAACGGTTAATCTTCTGAATAACTCCAGTCATTCTTTTGCAATCTTCATTCTTATGATTACTAAATACAGTTCTGTTCTGGGATTTCTTTCTTACTCGAAGAAAGCATCCATACAGAATGGTTGTTGTTGACAGTTGAATGACAAGCAAGAATTCATCTCTTCTTTTGAGGTCCATTCACTGATTATTATTTGCAATCATGCAGGTGTTTGCAGAACTTAAGGACCTACCTGAGAAAATTGCATCTAATGGATTGGAGTCACCAACTCTGCTAATAATAGGAAAAGTTGTTGAGTTATCACCATTTTGGCCAATGCCTACAAAACAAGAATCATCTTTAATGCAAGCATGATGAGTTTTTATTGAAACATTATTACTGTGAAGTGTGAAGCTTGTGAAGATGAAGGATTAACTTTGCATACAAAAGGGTTTAAGGTCGTGTAATTTGGGTGTATTTTCATATGTTTGAGAAAATGAAGATCGTCTGCACTTGGGTTGCGGTTTGTATTGAACTTGATGGGTTTGCGCGGAAGTATTTTGGAACAAATTCAGCATGTTCCAGATTGGAAATAAAACAGTCATGCACAAATTTTGCTCATTTTTTAACTGAGGAACAAAATAGTACTCTACAATGGTTTCATTTGAGGCCACAGTTACCTGGATTGGTCTACTTGGTCATTAGGTGAAAATTTTAACCATAAGCTATTTAGGATCATTCCTTAATAACAGAAAAAAGGAGTATTCTGTTTGATGAGTTGATTTCATTGTTCAATTTTAACTGTAATTTTTAGAATTTGAAGA
>Ga0228710_1004348_pt1 | contig 22401 bp, 15 predicted proteins | sample MedpolnodulmetaG_FD_177995 | JGI IMG/M metagenome (GOLD analysis project Ga0228710, IMG submission 177995) | Root nodule microbial communities from Medicago polymorpha collected in Santa Monica, California, United States - pink nodules | ecosystem: Host-associated > Plants > Roots > Nodule...
TATATATGTTTCTCATAACTTAGAAACTTGACAATAAACATATCAATCTATTGTTCCACCAGTTGTGCTAATTAGTTGGCATGGTAATATATTCTTTTAAGAAATGAAATCAAAAGATTAATCTAAGACTCAAGTTAGGTCATTACTGATACAAGCGTGCGAGTTAAGATGTGTTCGAGTTAAGATGCAATGAACATTGTGGATCAAATTAACAAAGTAAACTGCACAAGTAATGGAAAAATATATACACAAAGTGCAAAAATGTAAAAATAAAAGGGATATATTTACACACACATGCACGCACACCATCACACACACATAGATATATGTATGAATGTGTGTGTGTGTATATAAGTGAGTTCATAGATCGTTCTTTTAACATATTCAATAAGATGTGTTATCCTATGAGGGCAAATGAATTTATCTAGTGGGCGTAGTTTTATGGGGTATGACTCTACAATTTATGAATAAGAAAATAAACTAACTCCTAACATGTATGGATGTCATACCACACACAAGGTAAAAGTCAACATGCAGATTTAATTCAAGTAACTCCGAATGTGGTACGCTGAATTTCGTTCAACTTTAGTCCTCAAATTAATACTCTTTTGACCCCTTAACAAGATATTGTTGACTCGAAAACTGAGCTTCAACACATCGATGTTTGTGTAAGACATTATCTTAATCTCATATCCCTAGTTGTTGAACTTCATCTCCTTAGTAAATCTAAAAAGAAAATTGAAATAATGAATAACATTAAAATGTATATGCATGTCTTACTTATTCACAACCACTTTAAAACGGAGGAACGTATGATTTTGGGAAATTATAGTAATGGTAGAAGTGATAAGATCATAGATAAGTTGTTGTCCGAGTTAAAAAGCTGAAGGAAGAATCAATAAGTCAGTGCTTAAGCTGTTTCAGAGAGGCATGAGCTTAAGTTGTAGTTTGGGGTTTGGAGTTTGGAATCTTTAAAAGAATTCAGAATTGTTTATTGGTGAGTTCCTTTTAGTTTAAATATACCACCCTTTGGGTAGTTATGTTGTTGTGTGAAAACAACTTATTAATTTAATCTAGGTTAAATTACTCCATGACTTCTTTAAGTTTGAGGTTTGTAATAGATTGGTCCTTTAAGTTATTTTGGTCACACATAAGTCCTTTAAGTTTGAGGTTTGTAACAGATTGGTCCTTTAAGTTATTTTGGTCACAAATAAGTCCTTTAAGTTTGTAAACGTTTTCGATTTAGTCCTTCCATTAACCAAACAATGATGTGGTAGAAGGACTAAATCGAAAACTTTTACAAACTTAAAGGACTTATTTGTGACCAAAATAACTTAAAGGACCAATCTGTTACAAACCTCAAACTTAAAGGAGTTATGTGTGACTAAAATAACTTAAAGGACCAATCTGTTACAAACCTTAAACTTAAAGGACCCATGGAGTAATTTAGCCTTTAATCTATCTTGTGTTAGTTTTCCTTGCATGTGTTGTTGTTCTTGAATTGCCATGCTATTTTATGTGATTCTCTACGTCCTCAAGGCTAGAGGCATGTTTTGGGATAAGGATAAGCACTTTTGAAAAACTAAAAATTAATTTTTATAATGATATGATCGATTACATCATCAGTGTAATCGATTACATGGTGAAAATACATTGTGTAATCAATTACACATAATATGTAATCGATTACACAATGTCCATGCCTTCAAAAGACAGAAGTGAATAAAAAAGACAATAAGAAGAGAATATAACAAGATAAAATATTGAAGGATGTGATTAACCTCACGGGAAGTATTCAGGTTCATGGTGACCTTGCATCAGACCCAGATGCTTAGGAGTTGTCATTATCAAAATCTGCAAATGCATGTTCATATCATACTTACATTTGAGAGAGATATCTATTAATAATTGATCTGCGTTGCATAGGTACAGGTACGGTACCCGGTATCGGTACCGGTACGAGATACGACATTTCTTCAAAATTCAAGGTACGGGTACGTCAAGATAATTATTTATTTTTTAATTTAAAATAACATAGCATAAGGAAATTATATTGCTCAAATGACGAGCAAAAATTCAACCAACTATTATAGTAAGAAGACTAGAAATGTCTTGCACAGTAAAATAAAAGCTTGATTTTTTTACTTCTCCAACTATTGATAGCAAGAAAAAGTGGGAGGTGGGCGGCAAGCCGGCAACAGCAGCTCCAGAGTATAATAATGGTTGTTGTGGCTCTAGAAATGTTGGAGTTTTATAAATAAATAAAAAGAAACTATAATTTATTAATTCGTCATTGTAACAGCCTCATTTTCCTAAAAATAAGGCATATGTGTTCCCTTAAATTTAATGTACCAGAGCCGCACCATAACCGTACCAACCTTAAAAAAAATATAAAAAAAAATATGGTGCTTCATGGGTGTGTATTGTACGCGTACAGTACGTGTACCAGTGCCCGCAAAGTACCCGGTATAGATACGTTTTGTATTTTAGAGTATCCGTGCTTTAAGAAAAGAATAAACATATTACAAACTAAACCACCTAAAACTGACCTGAATACTTAGCATCTTATGAAGCATGGGTACATTTTTGGATAAGTTTAAAAGTCTTCGCAAATATCATTTTTGGATATCTCCGCTTACAAGAAAAGACCATGTTTCAGCTGCCCCTGAAAATAATTTAAAATAATTAATGAAGAATGGGTAAAATTTACACACTCGCTTGATAAATGTATATGATAATTTATATGATAAATCACACGAACCTCTTTCAGTATTTGAATAATGTCCATTGCACTAAGCACTCCAACAAACTTGCACTAACTAGAATCCCACAAAGGAGCCAAAGATACTCCCTGAAAGCATATATTCATAAAGAATGTGCAATGCTTTCTTAAGCAAATTAGCTTCACTAAAAATCAGATAAATTGCTATTGAATGGAAACATTGAAGGGAGAGAGGTGTATCAAACCTTGCCATGCATACTCAGCAGCCTCAGGAAGCAAATCATAAGTAGTATTTGATGACATATATTTATATGTATGGTAGCGAGAGACATGCAGAGCAAACTCTGGTGTAAAAGAAGAATAATCGGGAAGATATTTTTCAAAGCAAATATAAATATTAAGAATAAGAGTAGTGATATTTGTACAACTCTTTGGTACAACTTTTATGACAACTTTGGTTTTCTCTCCTTTGATTGGTCAAAAATAATAGAGAGAGAAAAAGGAAGAGAGAGAATAAGGAGATAATGTGAGTATGAGAGAGAAAGTTGTCAAAAAATTGTTAAAAAATGGTTGTACAAATATCATTACTAACATTGTTCGCCTATAACACACTTAAGAATCCATTCCAAGCAAAATATCATATTGAAATACATAATAGCAAAAAATTACAGGCGCGGAATATAACAACATTTTACATTACATATTTTCCAAAACATACTTTTTACTATATCACATTGTGGGGAAATTAAGACACATACCATATGCATATTGAAATAAATAATACCAAAAAAGAATAAATTAGAGGATTTAGTTATGACATACCTTTGGTACTTCGGCGATTTGATTTTTTATAGTTATGAATACTTTCATAAGAATTTGATTATTTTCCCCGTCATCTTCATCTAATCTTATAAGAACAGCTATGATGGATCGAGTCAAGCACATAGTTGGTATGGTCAAAGTTACGATTGCGAAAGCTATCAGAAAGATGCTAACATATTACAGCGTTAAGTCAATTATAAATCAAATTAAACGACCACTAAACTCAAATCTTGATTGACTCATAAAGATGCAGACAAATCACAAAAGCAATCTTTGCAAGTTTACAAAGAAAACGAGAATTTGTAAAACTATTGAAAATATAGAATAACTAAGAGTAAGGAGAAAGGGAAAATCAAATTTTGTAGGAAGAAGCAAAATAAATAATAATATGAAAACAAAAGAATAAGAAACAAGCCTTGTAAATAAAAATAAAAAGAAGAAGAATTGGGGAAAATGAAATGCGACGGCGCCTTTTATAAAACACAGGTAACAAAGGAAGACGACTGGTTTTAGGGTTATAGTTATGGGTATGGGCCGGGGAAAATTAGATCCATCATTATGAAAAGAAACTTTCCACAGTAAATCAGATCCATCATTTTCAAAATAAATTTTCTAGTCATACCCCTTATAAATATGATTACACCATGAAATGACTGATATATCAAGATTAACAGTTTATGCACTTTTCTAGAAAACCGTTAATCTTGGTGTATTTTAATAATATAATAAATAATTTTATATTTTTGTAAAAATTACATCAATGATCTATGTTATATAAATTTACAATCTAACTGTCAAATTTGAAAAATATGTATCGAGTAAAACGATATCGTGTGGAGTAACATTAATGTAATATTACATCGGTATAATTTGACCTCTCTTTTGAATGATTTGAATGAGCGATTTGCATGCGCAGATCGTGTGCGAATTTATGATATGCAAATAAATATCGATGGTTTGAAACTAAACTATCTCTCTGTAAGAAACTGCATGTAGTTCCTCAGTTTATCGGTGTTGTTCGTGTTACCAGTTCTATTAGATTGCATAATGTCATCTGTTTTCCATTCTTTAAGATCAATCTGATTTCCATAGGGAAAATAACTAAAGATACACCATGTTCTTGCTCATTTTGTGATAAGCAATGTTTCATACTAACCATGGATCCGAGGATTATTGGTCCAGCTAGCTTATGTAATGGACTCTATCATTTGTAAGATATTTGTTTTGATTGAAAAGTTCCGCGCTCCAGTTTGTTAGATTGGAAGCTTTAAATAAAGTGTAATATGATATCGCTTTCAATAAAACTTTTGTATGTGACATTTGCCATATGGCCAAGCAAATTAAGGTATCTTACAAAGCTAGTTTTAGTATAACTACTAAATGTCTTGAATCATTACATATAGATTTATGGGGACCATATTCAATTGCAGTTGTATTTGGTCATAAATATTTTTTAGGCTAAATACCATTTGCGATCCTTTAAGTTAAATGGTCTATAAGCACTTTTTAATGAAGTTGGGTGAAAAGATGGATGATAGTGTAGATATTTTATGACTTAAAGGACCGATTTGTAACAAAAAATAACTTAAAAGACCAATTGGTAACAAAAGCAACTTAAAAAACTAATTTGGTAAACATATAACTTAAAGGACTGCGGAAGATATTTGACCTATATTATAACCATAGTAGATGACTATAGTAGGTACATCTAGATTGTGTTATTAAAAAGGCAAGTTTAAAGGGGCAACTCAAATTTAGAAATTAATCATTTTTCTAGAAAATAAATTTGATAAGAAAGTAAAAACTTTCAGAAGATACAATGGCCTTGAGCTTGCATTAGTTGATTTCTTTTCAAAGAAGTGCATCTTGCATTATAAATTTTTTGTTGCAACTCACCAGGAAAATGGGAGATTAAAAGGAAACATCAATGCATTTTGGGATTTGCTAGCTCCCTTCTATGCAATCTCATCCTGCTTAATGAACAAAGTTCCCTCAGAGGGCCACAAGAGGTGTTATCCCACATCAATTACTCTATGGTGCATTACCTAACTATTATGATTCAAGAGTTTTTGGTTATCTTTGCTTAATCTACATGTACTTGCAAAAAAACACAATAAGGGATACTAGGGTTAAGTATCGTATTCTAGAGATTAGATTGATTATGTGATGCTCTCAAGGGTTATATTTATAGTCTTCTATGAGTTGGGTTTCGGTTGCTTAGTCCCCAAGCAATAGAGGTATTTGTGTATTTTGGGCGGTTTCTAGAAGGTTCTGGAGAATATTGAGGCGGTGCCCTGGATAAGGCACGCCCAGGGCCCTAAGGCCTTTTTGAAGGGTGCTGAGGCCTCTCTAAGTGGTCTAAAAGCCCTTTTGAAGGTCTTTCAGGTCCTTAGGAATATTATGATGGTCCACTACATTAACACATGGTCACTCCATACTTGAAAGCAGAGCTTGGAAATGCATTTTCCTTGGTTTTCAGAATGGCATGAAAGGTTATATCACGCTGGACCTCAATAACAAAGATATCATAGTTTGTAAAAGTGTTAAATTTCATGAGACTATTTTCCCTTATCATGAGAGAAATAGCAGACACAGAGCAATTTATACTAGTTTCTCCTACAAATCAGGAGTAGTCCAGTCCCCTTGCAATTTTAAGAAATTTCACTATAATATCGCTAGATTACAATTGCTCAAGGACATTGCCAAGAGACTTCCAAATGCTCAAGCACACAAGCAAGAGACTTTCAATGCTCAATCACAATTGAAAGAGACTTCCACTGCTCAAGCACGCAAGCAATAGATTTTAAATGTTTACAAATAAACAAGATTTGTTCTTACACTTGATATACAATCAGAGGTGTAAACAGTACAAAACAGAACAGACTCTTAAAACTTAGAATTTCTAAGATACAAACTTTGATAAGAGATTCTTAAGTGTTTTTTGCGCTATTTTAATTTTGGCCGGGTAATGGCACAATGAAAATAGTAGAGTCTTGTTCTTATTCTTCAAGTATTCAGCTCCTTATATAGGCAAGAATTTTTGAGACGTTGGAGAAGAATGTCAGCGCGTTAAGAGTCATTGAGAAGCTTCAAATCAAGAACGTTGAACCATTGTCTGATATGGATAGTTCCGTTGATTAGACATTTGAAATTCCTTTGCAGAAACTGGAATTATCCGTTCATTCTCTTTGTCCTTGAAGTTCTTTGTTTGTTTCTACACGTGATCAGAAGAAGACAAATTATACTATCGAACTTTGATAGAGACAACTACATAATAAGACAAATCTGATGTGAAGAGTGGTTCCCTCAAGATCTTCTGTACTTCTGAGCCTGGTGGTCTTCCGAGTCTTATGGTCTTCAGAGTCTGATGAAAGATGTGAATGAAATAGAGTGTGAATGAAAGATGTTTTGATTCACTCTTTAAATCTTCTAATAGAGTGTGGATGAAATATGTTTTGATACACTATTTAATCTTCTATATAGATTGATTGAACATCCATGACTGTTTGTGGGTGAAATAACGTGAAATTTTAGAATGACAATGAATAAAATCAAAGTTTTACGAAAATTTATATAAAAGGACAATTTTGGTATTATTGTAAAATTTTAAGTAAATTTAGGTGTAACTATGAACACAAAAGTTCAAAATATATTTAAGGAAAATAATTTTGAATTTGATTTTTTTTTAAAAAAAACCGTTATTGATTTTAGTGCTGTTGGATTACATTAACATTATCAAACTGTTGAGTGTCCGTCATGTTTGGTCTGACTGTTATTTAACTAACATAAAATCACAACGGTTGTGGGTCCCACTTTCTCATATTGACAAGTTGTCTCATATTTTCTTCCCTTATTGAAGTTTCCTTCAAAGCCAAGATCTGTCCTCTCTGTCATTGCATTGCACTTCCACTTTGTGGGTCCCATTCTGTTTTGTCACACCAAGTAACTTACTTCAGATTTTTCAGAGATCTAATCTTAGTAGTTAGTACCATTCTCATGCAAAGGTATTTTGTTACATTTTTTGCAATGTTTTACATTTTATTTTTCTTTGTTTTTTTTATTTGACAAATTTTTCTCTTGTTTTTATAGTTTTGTATTGGTTTTCACATTTTCATTTTTATTTTTTTACTATTTTGAATTTTTATTATGTGGGTTCTTCTACATTTCTCCATTGAATATTGGAATTGCATACTAAATTTGCATTCTTTTGTTGTAACTTTAATTTTAGAGATTTTTACTATATGGATTTGATGCACTTTTGGATTATATTATTTGATTTCCTCTTCATTTTCCCATTGCATTACCAAAATTTAAAATTAAAAAAATTATTTTGTAATTTCTGGTTATAACATGGTTTTCATCACTGTTGTTTTAATTAGAATATTTTCTGAAATTAAGCCAATTTTTTGGTGGCATTTATACTTTTTAATTTCAGTTTCTAATTATTTTCATTAATATAGCTGTTACTGATTTTTTTAGTAAATAATTTGATTATAGATCTGTTTCTTGTGTTTATGGTTTCTGTTTTGAGGCTATGTTGCAGTTTTTGTGGCAGTTTCTTTTTTACAAATTATATGCATTGATTATGTTTTTTTTTAACAGTTACTTGTAGTAACTACAATTTTCATGTGTTAATGTAATTACTTTTAATCATTTTTTTTTAAGGATGAAAATTGGTTTTATATTAAGATCTAATTTGCTTGTTCATTTTTTTGCCTTTCAAAGTAACAGGAATTACAAATGGGAAAGAAAGGGAGTTGGTTTTCTGCAGTGAAGAAAGTTTTTAGTCATGATTCCAGAAAAGACAAGGTTTTTTAATTATTATTTGCTACAAATATATAACTTTTTAGAATTTATTATACACTTTCAGTGTAAAATGGTTTAGAAATTTGTTTACACTTTACACTGTCAACGAATCAAATCTTTCATATACATGACTTTAAAAGTAGTTATGATTAAAGTCAAACGGCTTTTAGTTTCTGATGGTTATGATTGGTTGATAGTGTAAAGTATGAAGCACGGACACTCCACGAATTAGGCATGTCCCGGTGTCGGACACCGACGCGTGTCCGACACCGACACTGATACAACACCTATGATTACGCTGAATTATGTTATTTTTTCAAATTTTTATCCGTGCCGGTGTGTCCGTGTCTGTATCGTATCCAGTGTCCGTGTCTGTGTTCGTGCTTCATACTATAAACAAATTACACTGGCAGTGTATATAAATTAAATCTAAATTTTTAATTGATTTTAAGTTTAAATCATAGCAACCTCTAATTCAAACCATTTATGTGTGTTCATTGGTAAAAAAACAGAAAAGCAAGAAATCTAAGAAAAAAAGTAGTGAAAAGGACTCAGAAGTGGAAACAGAAGAAGTACAGGTTGCTGTTCCACCAATAGAAGATGTTAAATTGACTGAGGCAGAGAATGAACAAAATAAACAAGCAATGTCTCTTGCTTTTGCCACTGCTGCCGCGGCAGGGGCTGCTGTTGCTGCGGCTCAGGCTGCTTTTGAGGTTGTTCGTCTCACAAGTATGCCTCATTACCCTACAAAGACTAAGGAAGAATTGGCAGCTATCAAGATTCAAACAGCGTTCCGCGGATATTTGGTATGATTGTCTTGTGTTTTATTTATTTATTTATTTGGCCTAATGCTATTCAAGCTATTACTTACATGAATCGAATCATGCCCTTTTTCATGTAGCACTGACACTTCATATTGAAGGTGTATCTGGTGTCAGACACACGTGGTTACATTCAATTATATCATCTTTTTGGATTATTACATGTGACATGTCAGTAGTGTTTGTGTCTACGGCAGTTATTCATAGCCTTTTTTAGGATAAAGTTTGTTCGTCATATGTCAGTTCTCAGTTGTATGTAGCTTTCTGTTGAATGATTTGCAACATGGATTCTTTTCTTTTCATAGGAAAAGAGGAGAAAAATAGAAAGAAAAAAAGATATCATTTTTATACTCCTACATCTATCTTTCCTTGTATTCATTTTAAGGACTTAGGACTTTCTTTTCAACTTTTTAACCACAGAATCTAATTGTATTATTATCAACATAATTAGGATGTCATGTAATAATTTTATTCAAAGGTTTCAGAAAATTTCAGAAGGAAGTATAATTTATTCTTAATATATAAAATGCTTTTCAGTCGAGAAGAGCGTTGCGCGCCTTGAGAGGTTTGGTGAGATTGAAGACAATGGTACAAGGACAATCTGTAAAACGGCAAGCAGACAGCACCTTAAGATGCATGCAAACTCTAGCAAGATTGCAGTCACAGGTTCGCCAAAGGCGAATTCGAATGTCCGAGGATAATCAGGCTCTTCAACGCCAACTACAACAGAAACACGAAAAAGAACTTGTTAAGCTGCAAGCTGCCGTAAGCATTTTGTGTATATTTTCCTTTTCTACAATGCATGTTAAGAATTTCTCTGATATAAAATGTGTAATCTGTAATGAAGTTGCGAAAATATTTGTACAACAGGTTGGCGAAGATTGGGATGCAAGCTTGCAGTCGAAGGAACAAATCGAAGCAAAACTGTTGCAAAGGCAAGAAGCTGCCTTCAAAAGAGAGAGGGCTTTGGCCTATTCATTCTCACATCAGGTACGAATGCTACCCCAAATTTTGGTTCAATATAAGTGATTTTGAACGTGTAAATAACTAATGTGTTACTCTATTACTCTAACAGCAAACATGGAAGAATTCTTCAAAATCTATAAACCAAACATTTATGGATCCAAACAATCCTCACTGGGGATGGAGCTGGTTAGAGAGATGGATGGCGACTCGACCATGGGAAGCCGAAAACATCATTATGAATCACAATGATCATACATCTGTTAAGAGTTCATCAAAGCCTAATTACATTCTTCATTATGATAACAAACCTTCCCCGGTTAGCCAAAAATCAAGAAGGCAAACCATTCACAATTCTCCTTCAACTTCCTCAAAGGCAAGACCATCAATCTCAAAGGGTGAAAGTAGTATTGATGACTCAAGAAGCATGTTTAGCGCTCAATCTGAACGGTATCGAAGATATAGTAGCATTGCCGGATCATCGGTTAGAGACGATGCAAGCGTTGAAAGCTCGCCGGTGTTTCCTAGTTACATGGCACTCACTAGTTCAGCAAAGGCAAAGTCTAGAGTAATGCAAAAAACTTCACCATCACCGTCTTCAATTTCTGCAAGGAAGAGGCTTTCTTTCCCTGCTTCTCCAGTTGGTTCAAAACGGCACTCTGGTCCACCTAAGGTGGAAATATAAGAGTTAGCAAGTGTAGCAACCGACACTTCAGATTGAAGATGTGTCTGGTGTCAGACACCAACACATGTCAGTTTCGTGTTTGATGTCCGTGTCAGTGTCAATACTTCATAGTTGACAATAAGTCTCTTTGAATTATCAATTAAAATTTAGTAAATTATAGGCTTTGATAGTTGTTTTTCATTTTGCTTTTCAGTTTTCATATTGTTTGTGTATTAAGGAGTAAAGGTATAGAATAATAAAAACTGGCTTCTCTCTTTGTTCATACAGTTAGTTCTCTTCATAATCAATGTGAGACATCTTTAACATTTCTCACAACTAGTTTAGGAGTTACACTAGTTTGTTTAATGAAAAACTCAGGTTTGTGTTTGATTTGTCATTACCATTTTCATGGTTATGCTCTTTGTATGTTTTTCTAATTTTTAATTTGTAAGTTCAAACTGTGACCAAATCAGTTGTATTCTATCTTATTTTTTAAAAAATCACATAAATGTTAGTTGTAATTTTAAGACTTTTAAAAAAATTAAAAAAAATGGGCATGACAACAAGAAATCAGGATGAATGAGTTAAACAAGTCAAGAACAAACGTGTATACTATTTGCAATAGTATTGTGTATAGTATACACTATACACCTAAAAAAAGAGTATAGTATATTGTATCTATATTTTAGTTTTTTTTTTTTAAGGGTTATATTTTAGTATTGCAAGTAATGAGTGATCGATAATGAATGTGTGTTTGCTTGTTGGTGTGTGGTAACGTTCCAAATTTGCGGTGTTGTTCAAATGAAATAAGAAAAATGGTAGTAATGTTTCGTGCTATGAACCAAAACCTTTCGTGATCTCAAGTCTTGGGACATAACGTAACTTGATGGGACACTTTAATACCTCAAATTCGTCCTTGAATTTTAACCAATCAACCAAATCCGTTCCTGAATTTTGCAAAATATCTATTTAGTCCCCGAATTTACAAAATGTCAATCAAATCAGTCCCTCCGTTAAGTTGATCTGTTAATGGAGGTGACGTGTACCATTAACCTCTTATAAGGCTTACCACGTCAGATGTAACGCAAGCAATGACCAAATTGATTGATTTACAGATAATTGCCAAGGACCAAATTGATTGATTTTCAGAAAATTGCAAAATTTCCAACGGCCCGTTCTCATTAATGGCTCTTTCTTCCCCAAATATATAAATTTGGAACCCTAATGTTATAATTTGTCACCTAGAGTTCAAGGTTGATGGAGAAGGCAAAGGATAGTGTCAGAGAAAAGGTTTGGAGGGCAAGGTTGATGGATAAAGTTGATTGTGTAGGAAGTGAGCTTAGGTTGATTAAGATATTGATAGGAATAATTTGTTTGATTGAGTTGTTTAAAATGTTATTGTATTGTGTCGTCTGTGTAATGTTGTAATGAAAAGAGATTGTCAATGAATGAATCCAACCCTTCTGTCAAAAAAATTCAATCAAATTGGTCCTTCTATTGTATGTCTATCCATCATATCGATCCCCAAATTAATGAAAATACCATTAAATAAGTCCTTGAATTTTCACAACATATATCACTGTGATCCTTGGTGCATACATTTGCTGAACAAAGTAAAAAGTAAGAGACAGACACTTTGATTGTAAAAAGACAGACATTTGCATACCATCATAAGTCATACATTTGATGTTCATAAGTCATTACATAGCCAAAAAAATAACATTACATAGCCAAGTCATTTGATGTTCTCAAGTCATTACATATCCAAAAAAGCATAAATTAAACAAGTCCAAAAAGCATTAATGAAACTAGTCCAAAAACATAATTTAAATAAGCATCACTGCTTTGGAAATCCTGGAGTTGGGATAAACTCCATGTATTGGGGTTGTGTAGAAGCGAATGACACGTAATTTGGATTTGGAATTCTAATAACTCCATGAGCAGTTGGATTTTGTGGAGCAGGACCACTCAGTGATGTTTGACTATGCATGCCATTTGAAATTACTGGTCTTCTCATGTCATATCTCCTTGTACCCATTACCTGAAATAAAATCAATCACATCAGCCCTTAAATTATAACAATATCCATCAAATTAGTCATTAAATTATGACAATAAGTCTCAAATCGATCCTTATATAATAGAGGGGTGTAATTGGAAACACAGGAAAAATTACACTAAAAATTCAGGGACTAAATAGATATTTCGCAAAATTCAGGGACGAATTTGGTTGATTGGTGAAAATTCAAGGATGAATTTGAGGTATTACTCAATAAATTTTTATGAAATTTCATGTAATCAATGCATTGGAAATTGAAAACTTAACCGGACCAGATGATGTGACGAAGGTTACATGTCAACTATCGTTTAGATATTGTTGATGCATCAAAGTGGTTACTCATGTCCATGTAGGAGGGAAAGTTAAATGTATTGTTTGTGTTTACTTGAGTTTGAAAGTGAGATTCGAGGTGCTTGTGACTTGTGAGCAAACCTAGGTGCCTAAAGAGCAATTTTCCAAAAAGTGAGATTCTAATACCAAGCCCAAACCAATTTTTTTTTTGAGTTAACCCAAAAAAATACTTTTTTTTTTACTAAAAAAACATTATTTTTTCTCTTTGTAAAAAAAACATTATTTTTTTGAGTTAAAACCTAAAACCCTGAAAAACAAAAATGCATTGTCTTTGAAACACAAGATTGTAGCAGTCACACTGAACACGACAACATTACCTCATTCTCTCAGAACTTCAATCAAACCTTAAAATCACCGAATGGGAAAATTAGGGAAGAACGCAAGAAAATTCGCAAAAAAAAATCTTCAATCAGTTGAAAGAAACCAAAGAAAATTAAAATCCAAATTCAAACGAAAAGCTTCTAAAGGTAGTGTTTCTCTCTTCTTCTTATTATTGCAAATTTTTTAATTATTATTTTTATTATTTATTATTTGAAAATGGGTTTGAATTTTTGTTGTTGAATGTAACAGGTGATGGTCATGAAGTTGAAGAAATTGAAGAAACTGATGCTGTTGTGACAAATCCTTCAAAAACTGTTGTTGAAGAGATTCATGATGTTTCACTTGATGCTGTTTTTAGTGATAATGATGAAACTGAGGTTCTTGGTGGTGATGATTCTGATAGTGATGGATTTCTTGAAGAGGTTTGGATTTTTATTTTTTTTTTAATTTAGGGTTAAATATGTTTTTAGTCCCGTAAAATTACCGTTTTTAAGTAGGGGTTGTATTAGTTTTATTTTCTTTTCGTTATATTTTTATTGATTTTTTAGATTTTTTTATTGATTTTTATTTTTTACAAAAAATGGGTGTTTTTAGTTTAGTGTTCTTGGATTTAGCTCGTTAAAATTATAATTAGAATTGAACAAAATTTATGTTGGATGTTGGTAAGGCCTAGTTCATCTGGCAAATGCTAGTATTGTTAGGCTGGATGCGTTCACGGTTTGACCTGAGACCTTGCAGTTGTGTGTGTGAGTTTGAGGCGGTGATTGTCACGTTGTCTATAGGCCAAGAAGAAATAGTTAATGTAGGACTGAACTTGAAATGATGTGAAGTTTATAGGGACTAAAATAGATTTGACTCTTTAATTTATTGCTAAATGTCTTGTTGATTTTGATTTTGGGTGAATGGTCATTTTGGTGTTTGAATGTGCAAGACGATATCACTATACTCCCTAAATTAACTAAAATCAGAAAAACATCATCGTATGTGTTGTTCGTTAGCTTGGTCATTGAACGTGTCTTCGATTAGTCAGTTTACTCCATCAAATTACTAACAGAAAGACACACGCAAGGATGTTTTTGTAATTTTGATATATTTAGGGATTATAGTGACACTGACTCAGGCATTTAGGAACTTCAATGAATGTTTCCTTTACTCTCTAATTTTTCATTGGTTTTAGTTATTCTATATTCAGTATATTGATTTTTGACCATATGGACAGGACTCTAGCTTTGCCGATGTTACCGGAAGTGATGATGAAAATAATATTGAAATTGAAAGTAAGGGCATTTCGAACTTTCCAGTTTAAACTAAATTGCAACATCTCGTTGTTGCATGTGTTTTATTATATTAGATTCTGATGCAAGGCTTTTGCAGATGGCAATGGTGGTAGTTCATTATCAGCGAAAAACAGTGAAATGTTTGCAGACCTTTTGAAGAAAGAAAAGAAGTTGAACAAATTGAAAGAAAAGGTAGTTCCTTTGTGTTATGTTTCCTCGGTTGGTTTCCACTAGAATCTAATGAATGAAGTACGTAATGTTAGTTTATATTCTTCACCTCGTTTGATTCTAATGAATGAAGTATTGGTTATGTTTTTGCCATTCAGTGTTTCTTTCACAAATATCTGACTTCTCTTCTTGAAATCTACAGTTTCCAGGTTTTTCTAAATTTCTGGCAAGTTATGATGATGACGACACTGGACTATCTTCAGATGAAGAAACTGTGAGTATATTACACCGATATTTACATGTTAGAATTCCCGGTGAATAATTGATTGACATCTTCTTATAGTTTGTATTAGAATGGGATATACTTGGTTTAACATAGCTTCAAAATCTTTGCTTAAGCGGATATAATTATTCTACTAAGACTGAGGATTGTGTATTTTAAGCATCTCTTAAGGAAGTTTGTTTCTGTGTTTCTTCCTGTGTTTGCATCAACCAACTGGTAGACTCACTCATCATGTATCTCTACCTATGAAGCACCGACACACCTGACACAATACTGACACGAACACGTTGACACCAGTAAAAATTTGAAAAATGAATTAATTGAACGTAATCGCATGTGTCAGTGCATGCCAGTGTCGGACATTGACATATATCAGAACTCCTTCCACTAGAAGTGTCAGTGCTACAGAGCTCTCTACTACTAGCTCCTATGTTTGATTTACGACAGGGTTGGGAATAGATGCATATGCATCTGCATTGCAATGAATTATTATGTTGTTAACAGAATATGCTGAATCCAGATATTCTCTTGTTAGTTAGATTGCTGTTACGTACTTGTTAAAACACATTTGAATCATTTTAACTTGTCAGAGACTCCTCAATTTCCAACATGTAGCTTTGAACTTTCAACCTGACTAGCACTTATGTTAGTGCAAATTGACGCATTTTTTCTTACATGGTTCAGGGTTCAGATGACGAAACAATGAATGATGAAAATGCACATACTCGGGTGGGTAAAACGTTGACAAGTGCATCTGTTGATTCTTTGTGTAAACTGGTCAAAGAACAACAAAGTTTGCCTGCCCTTACTTGTCTCATAAATGCTTATAGAGCGGCATGCCACAGTGATTCTGAAAGAACCAGTGTCAGTGGAAGTGTCTTATCCAACGGCATTCAGACGAGTGAAAAATTCTGCACGATATTAATGTTCATGTTGAATGAGGCTGATAATATGTTTAGGATGTTACTATCAATACCGAGCTCGAGTTCAAAGAAGGAAGCTGTTTTGGATCTAAAGAATAAAGCTAAATGGTTATCTCTTAGACCTCTTATTAAGTCATACTTGAGGAATACCGTATTTCTCTTGAACCAGATCACCGACTCCGAGATACTAGCCTTCTCAATCTGTCGACTCAGAGCTTCAATGATCTTTCTGGCTGCATTTCCATCTTTACTGCACAAGCTTGTCAAGGTAATCTTTAACTTCACAGTAGTAAAATATACTTGAACTTCATCGTATGCTATGTTTTACAGATGCTGGTATAGATGGCTTGAGAGAAAAAAAATTCATATTTTGATTTTCCGAAGTAATAGTAGCTTGGATTTCCAGTATTATGTATTTTCTGCTAGCTACTCATTGCTGGCATGAAGTATCTTCCATTTGGAAATTAGATTCTTAAAAATATGTATCAACCTCCAGCCTTGTATAATGCAATTGTCAGTTTTGTGCCATGTAAAATATTCCTTACCTTGCACTCAAATTTATTGCAGATTTGTGTTGATCTCTGGGTAACAGGTGATAGATCTCTGTCATCACACTCCTTTCTTATGATACGAGATATAGCATCTATGTGTAGCTCTAAGTGGTTAGACATCTGTTTTGTCAAAACATACAAGGCCTTCATCAGTCGCCCTCAATCTGCCCATACAAATTTTCTAAGGAACTCTTTTGTGGAGCTATGTTCTTTAGATGTGCAGAAGTCATCAAATAAAGCAATGACATGCATAAGGCGTCTCGGTGACATATTGCTGAAGGGGTGGCAAACGAAAAAGAAGGTAAGCTTTGAACAATTTTAATATTTATTGCTATTTAGTTTTTGTGTAAGGTAATATTGCTGATATTTTTCCTGTTATCCTATGAGCAGGAGGTGGTTAATAAAATTTGTAGTTGGCAGTACATCAATTGTATTGATCTTTGGGTTGCATTTATATCAGAAAACATACATGACTATGATCTTCAGCCATTGTTGTATATGATTGCTCAAATTATAAATGGAGTTGCTCTCCTCTTTCCTGGGCCTAGATATTTGCCCCTGAGAGTCAGATGTATCCAATGGCTTAATCAACTTGCCGGTTCTAGTGGGATTTTCATCCCTGTTACATCATTCGTGCTGGATTTTCTCGAATACAATATTACCAAAGATGGTGGGAAGCCTGGAAAAGGTTTTGAATTTGAACCTTTGTCTACCATTAAGGTAAGATGAAAATGACACGGCATATTTTTTCTTGTAAATTTTAGATTATTTCTAGAGTTTTCATTTATCTAATATTTCTTGGCCGATTAACTTTGTTTTCTCTACTGTTTTAATTGACACTTGGTAATTTTTGCAGCTTCCAAAGCATTGGTTAAAATCACGTGAATTCCAAGAAGAGTGTGTCTCATCTACCATTGAACTTCTTTCAGAGCATTTTTCACAATGGAGCTACCATGTATCTTTTCCCGAACTGGCAACAGCTCCACTTGTCTACCTTAAGAAGATAGTTGAAAAGACCTCTAATGAGAGTTTCAAACGAGTTATCAAGCGTTTCATTGAGCAGGTACAAGTTCCAACTATACTTTTTCTATGATTAGCACCCAACAACAATGTTTTTTTCTGTATGATTAGCATCCAACAGTGCCGTCTATTTTGATACATTTGTTCCACTATAGTGATGTAAAACGCCGTATCTCTCATGCTTTCTAAATTGATCGGGTGGAAATCCTAAAAATGCCATCAAATGTTAGTGTTATAGGCAAGTTTTTGGGTATTTTAAGGGCGGCGAAAATGTGCTTTTGTCTCTACATTTTTTTAAGTGTTTTTCTGTTGATTACAAACCACCAGGAATTTCGACATTGAAATGAATGTGAACTGTGATAGGGTTTGCAATGAAAAAATGCTAGTTAACACAGCAAATAGCCTACTATTTGGTAAGTTTATTCAAGGAGAAAGAATAAGAGGGCCTTGGGAAGTTGTAGACTCTTAGTTGCGGCACCATACTCTATACTCGTAGTATTTCCATTCTGGTGATATAGGCCTTCTACTGAGTTTACCTGTTGGAATTGGTGTTTTTTTATCGTCGATACCAATTATAATTTAAGAAAATGACATAATTCAATGTAATTACATTTGTCGATGTCGTGTTGGTATCGGACACCGGAAACCCCTTCGATCAGAAGTGTTGAACACTACATCTGAGTAAGTTCAATTAAACTGGTCAGACTAAGGCATGGAAGGGGCCATAATCCACTGGTTCAACGTGTTACCAGAGATAGAAGACGATTTGTCTTAACCATTTAATTGTTAATATTGCCAAAAAATTTTTTTGTTCTTTTATGAAGCAAACAACGAATAATTAACATCTAACCCAACTCTTTTTTCTGGTTTTTCCCTTTACGTGGGAATTTAGGTGGAGTTGAATGTTGACTTTGTGCAAAAGAAAAGAGATGATGTGCCTTTCTCACCGAAGGATCAGCAGTCTGTTGAAACGTTTCTTCAGGTAATCTCACTTTCTTCCCTCCCTGAATCGGGAAGCGATTGTCTCCCGTGAAAATTTTATCCACGGGAGAGGATCCATGCCCCCCTGAATCATGGTTCCAGTCCTTGGAGTAGCTAGACTAATTTATCGGTTTGATTTAATAGGCTGAGAAACGTAGTGGTAATAATTCATTTATGCAATACTACAAAACCATCATGCGCAAGGCTGCTTCCAGGAAAACGATTACAAAGAGGAAGAAGGTATGATTGTCTTTATATCACCATAGAATAAGCTTCTCGCCAGTTACGTTTATGAATGATGCTGAACCATGTAAAATTTGAGTGTACACAAGATTCATTTTTCTGGTCATCAATTTTCTCGCGAGGAATGAAGACATGTTTGACGATATAAAATTCATAAGTTTATATCCTATAAATGTTGTGTTTCTGACATCATCCATGTCTCCATAATCTATGCTGCAGTCTCCAGGCAAAGGAAAGAAGAAGAGAAAGCAGCATCCAAATGGCGTTGGAGATGGCAACCCTACTGATTCTGGAAAGAAAAAGAAAACGCAACATCCCAATGGCGTTGTTGATGGCAACCCTACTGATTCTGGAAAGAATTAACGCTTTTTGCTTTCATGATTTGGTTCTTCTCAGGTTGAAGAAAACATATGTTATTTTCTTGTACACTTTGTTGTACTTTACTTTAGGTTTTGATATTAAACGGCGTTGAAGACTTATTTGTTTCGCTCGTTGGACCTTATGAGCATCAATTTTGAAATATTTATTCTAGAGTTTTATGTAAGTCCTTAGGTTTGAAAGGAAATGTAATTCTAGAGGTCAAGATTTTGCTACTTTTTGGAGATGCTGATCAGTGCAAGGAATACTAATCTCACTACTAGGAATGTTTGACAAAAATGTTTGATTATTTTGCAATTTTGATGAGCTTTTGCAATTATTTATTCTTTAAGCTTCTTGAGATTCATTGACAATGTTAACAACCGATGTAAGCTTTTTGTGAAGAATTCTCAATCACGTTTTTTTTTTATATGAGAATCTGATTCCATTCAAGAATGTTGATATTTGTCCTTCAAACACTCATATATCGACATCATCAATGGATAAATGATCAGAAGTCTTGATCATTATTAGAAGGTTTGTTATTATCAAAACACCATATGACTGAGAATATGACTTAATCAAAATAAATGGGTGATGTTTGTTTGAGCCTTTCAAAGTCTCTGGTTTGCTTTTCTTTGGTGTTAATTTCAGTGGACTAATTTAACTAAAAAAAATCAAAATAAAATGATTAAAGCTAGGTCTAATCACTATAGACAAAAGTCATGGTAACACTTACACCGTGGAAACAATATTAAAGACATGCTCAATTTGAAAGAAAATATTAATTTTTCATGTTTTCAATTGTAGTTGTATAAGTATTACTTTATAGGATTGTTGAAGAAGGTGATGTATTTATAAGAGGTATTGTGCAAAGTACTAATTAATGTTGTTGCTATACTTCATAATGTTACTGTTTAGGTACTGTCTGAATTACTGTTCATGGTCGTTGGTCAACTGGTCAACATCTTTAGTGGTCTTTGGCAGTTTGGCCTCCATTTAACCCGAATTTTCAAAAATTCTAAAAATCAACCATTAGTCATCCGAAAGATACAAAAGCATAAATTAAACAATAATTGGTCAATAAGTTATGCGAAAAATGAGATAAATGGATTTTTCATAAATGTTTCCTATGAGATTTTTAATGTATCCAATGAGATTTCTTTTTCTAAATAGTTGGTTTACATAAAATTTAGCGTGAAACCTATTTTCAATATGGTTTAGTCTCATGTTATGAGGCTCGACTATGTCTCTCGGTGTTAAAAAAGGTCGATTTGGAGCGATTCCTCGAAAATTTGGTTGACAAATCATAAAAAAGGGGACGGATCGAGATCCTTTTTAATAGAATTTTGCCAAAAAAATATAAGATTTCTTCGTTTAAAAAATTTCCAACGCCCAGACGCCGTAGCTATGTTTGTTAGCTTTCCAACGAATGTTCACAAGCTCCGATCAGAAGAGACCATCCCAAGTTATGACCGTTTTAGTGAGAAAGGGTCAAAGACAAGCAAGAATCCGAAAATTAACAAGGTAATTCACTTGGCCTCCATTTAGCCCGAATTTTCAAAAATTCTAAAAATCAACCATTAGTCATATGAAAGATACAAAAGCATAAATTAAACAATAATTGGTCAATAAGTTTTGCGAAAAATGAGATAAATTTATTTTTCATAAATGTTTCCTATGAGATTTTTAATGTATCCGATGAGATTTCTTTTTCTAAATAGTTGGTTTACATAAAATTTAGCGTGACATATATTTTCAATATGGTTTAGTCTCATGTTATGAGGCTCGACTATGTCTCTCGGTGTTAGAAAAGGTCGATTTGGAGCGATTCCTCGAAAATTCGGTTGACAAATCATAAAAAGGTGACGGATCGAGATCCTTTTTAATAGAATTTTGCCAAAAAAATATAAGATTTCTTCGTTTAAAAAATTTCCAACGCCTGGAAGCCATAGCTATGCTTGTTAGCTTTCCAACGAATGTTCACAAGCTCCGATCGGAAGAGGCTATCCCAAGTTATGACCGTTTTAGTGAGAAAGGGTCAAAAACAAGCAAGAATCCGAAAATTAACAAGGTAACACTTGGCCTCCATTTAGCCCGAATTTTCAAAAATTCTAAAAATCAACCATTAGTCATCGGAAAGATACAAAAGCATAAATTAAACAATAATTGGTCAATAAGTTATGCGAAAAATGAGATAAATTGATTTTTCATAAATGTTTCCTATGATATTTTTAATGTATCCGATGAGATTTCTTTTTCTAAAAAGTTGGTTTACATAAAATTTAGCGTGAAACCTATTTTCAATATGGTTTAGTCTCATGTTATGAGGCTCGACTATGTCTCTCGGTGTTAAAAAAGGTCGATTTGGACCAATTCCTCGAAAATTTGGTTGACAAATCATAAAGAAGGGGGCAGATCGAGATCCTTTTTAATAGAATTTTGCCAAAGAAAATATAAGATTTCTTGGTTTAAAAAATTTCCAACGCGCGGAGGCCGTAGCTATGCTTGTTAGCTTTCCAACGAATGTTCACAAGCTCCGATCGGAAGAGGCCATCCCAAGTTATGACCATTTTAGTGAGAAAGGGTCAAAAACAAGCAAGAATCCGAAAATTAACATGGTAATTCACTTCGCCTCCATTTAGCCCGAATTTTCAAAAATTCTAAAAATCAACCATTAGTCATCCGAAAGATACAAAAGCATAAATTAAACAATAATTGGTCAATAAGTTATGCGAAAAATGAGATAAATTGATTTTTCATAAATGTTTCCTATGAGATTTTTAATGTATCCGATGAGATTTCTTTTTCTAAATAGTTGGTTTACATAAAATTTAGCGTGAAACATATTTTCAATATGGTTTAGTCTCATGTTATGAGGCTCGACTATGTCTCTCGGTGTTAAAAAAGGTCGATTTGGAGCGATTCCTCGAAAATTTGGTTGACAAATCATAAAAAAGGGGACAGATCGAGATCCTTTTTAATAGAATTTTGCCAAAAAAATATAAGATTTCTTTGTTTAAAAAATTTCCAACGCTCGGAGGCCGTAGCTATGCTTGTTAGCTTTCCA
>Ga0228710_1004350_pt1 | contig 22396 bp, 9 predicted proteins | sample MedpolnodulmetaG_FD_177995 | JGI IMG/M metagenome (GOLD analysis project Ga0228710, IMG submission 177995) | Root nodule microbial communities from Medicago polymorpha collected in Santa Monica, California, United States - pink nodules | ecosystem: Host-associated > Plants > Roots > Nodule...
CTTTTTTACTTTAATATTTATGGATCTAATTGATATGTACCATTATGTGAAGATATTTTTTTTATGGGAAATGCTAACCGGTGTCCCGGGCACTGGTTAAGGATACTAAAAAGGAAAATTATATAGTAATTATTGCATTGAAAACTGTGTAATTAATCCATAAATAAGTCAACAAAGTTTCCTTTTATGGTAATAAATTCCTTTTTTTTATGCTTAACCAGTGTCGGGCACCGGTTAGCATGACTCTTTTTTATTATGTCACTCAATTATAACTTTTAATGTCATAAGATTTAATAACTGATCTTTCAATGCGAAACAATGAGCATCATTGCAATGAGCATGATGAATACGATAAAGCTAGAGGAACAAGAAGACCTAACCCTAATCCCACCAACCACCCCTCTCGAAATCGACAAAGACCTAACACTCCTTCCACGAATCAAACTGAACCTCACAATCCACCCTTCAACCCTCACTTCTTCAATCGACCAATTCCAGCTCAAAAACTCTTTACTCACATTCCTCCAAACCTCCAAAACCCTCCCATTTCCACTCCCCGAAGAAGATCTCATTTTCAAACGCTTTCATAAAGATCCCAAAAAACGTAAACGCGATGAACCTCTCGTTTATGGTACACTCCACATCTGGAACTTAACCTTTCTCAACGGTAAAACCATCTTAGAAACTCGTAACGCCTTGGTTGACAAAATCAATGGGATTGAGATGAATTTACTTGGTGTTAAGTTTAGGCTTCAGGTTAGTGTTTCTGATTGTGATGATTTTGAATTCATGAAGAAAGGTTGGCAAGAGTTTTATGCTTTTGGGAGTGGGACTGGGAATGTTAATAGGAAGAGGGAGCCGGATACTATTGTCATTAGAGGTGTTCCGTCCAGGTGGTTTGCTGAGACTAGAGTTTCTTCTAAACCGTCTATGCTTGTTACTCATACCATTTTTGAAAAGTTTGGCAAGATAAGGTGTGTTTTTCTTAAACCCTACAAAAATAATTGGATTGACCTATTTAATGTGTTTGTAGCTTATGTTACTTAGTCTTAGGGTATCTTTGGATTGACCTATTTGAGCTTATGTACCCACAGTCTCACATGACCACTTGTGAGACTTAGGGCACATTTGGTCACATTTGGATTGACTTATTCATAAGTTCTCACTAACGAAAATTGTATCTTTGTAAACTGTTTTTTCATAACTACCTTGACAAGCTTATGAATAATACATAAAAGCTTGTTTATTTGCATAAGCTCAAAAATAAGCCAATCCAAACAGGCCCTAATCGAGATAACTTACGGAAACAACTTATGATGTCATAAGTTGTTTTGCACTTTATTTTTATAAGCTCTCTAAAATAGTTTATGAAAACAATGCGACTTTATTTTAGATATAGCCAGTACATAAGCACTTATTTGATAAGTGCTTATTTTATAAGCAAGCAATAAATTAGATTGTTTGTCCAAATAGGTCTTAGTTCGCTTAGTTAGTATGTTGGGGTTTGTTAATACTTAGTTAGTTTGTTAATTCTTCAATAAGCTCTAATAGTGAGTTTAACTTTGGGTTACAGTTCAACTGCTTTCAACAGCTCGAGCTGAGACAAATGTGGGTTCACAGTTCAACTGTCCAGTTTTGATTTTGAAACATTTCTAGTATGTTTCATGCATCTTTTCAATAGTAGTATTTAAGCTAACTAGCTTAACTTTTCTCTTTGATATCAGTTATAGATTTTGTGAGCTTGTCAATTGAAAATTCACTTCTGGGAGTTACTTTAAGCTCATAAATGTTTATGGAGAGGTTGAATGAATGAGTTTTTTAAAAATCTAATTTCAACTTATCAAAAAAGTTATTATTATCTAGAAGATTTATAGTTCTATTAAAATTCTTGTAGTGTTTCTTTTTCTGTAAGTGTTTACAGATAAGAAAGAAGTTCATACAATCAAGCTTTGCATCTGTTGTGATTAAATGAAGTATAAGTCACTTTTATTTGTATGTTTTTAGTGTAGAGATTGGTATGACGAAGTATGTTTAGGATCATGAAAGCCAGAGTTTACTTTGTTTTTGTTATCCTTGTTGTAAGAAGTAGAAAGAAATGGCCTTACCAACAAACACAAGTAAATTGAAAAGGCTGATGTTTGTGTTGCCTGCATAGTAGTCAATCTCGGATAGTGGTGCGTAGCGGCCAACCCCAAAAGTGGGATAGCGTATAGCGGTACGACAAATAGCGGCCACCGATATTTGATTATTTTTTGGACAAATTACATGAATAATACTATAAAGTATAAACAAACTTATATATTTCTCAATAAAAAAAAAACTTAAATAACACTCACATCCCATGAGACATTCATAAATCAAAAGACCTAAAAACAAAAGACAGAGGAAGCATAAGATAGAAGATAGTTGAGTGTGTTTTGCGGTGCAGGTGAGAAGAGAGAGTTGAAAGAAGTTAGGGTTTACAAAATCCTCAAAATGCCCTAAAAAAAAGGTTTTAAAAATAGGGTCAATTTGAAAATTTCCTTCTAAAATGATATAGCGGCTGAAGCGGCCGCTATCCGCTCCGTTCCGCTACGCCGCTATAGCATCCAAAGCGGCCGCTATTTGATTACGCACCGCTATGATGATTAGCGTAGTGGTTTGTTGCCGCTATTGACTATTATGGTTGCCTGTGCGAAAATTATTGTATTTGGCTTTCTTAGCAAGATCCCACACACAGCTGTCAGTAATGTGATTGTACGTAATTCTTTTTGGATTGACTTATTTGAGTTTATATACTGCTGTAAGCACTTGTGAGACTGTTTGTGATAACTAACAGAAACAGTCCATAAGTTTTTGTCAACTTATTTCTATAAGCTCTTCATGATAGCTTATGAAAACAAATTATAACTTAAATGAAAATAGTTTGACTTTATTTTATATTTTCCTGTAGATATAGCTAATACATAAGCATTTAATTAAGTTTTGTATCCAAATAGATCTTAGTTTGCTTAGTTAGTATGTTGAAGTTTGTTAATAGCTAGTTGGTTAATTCTTCAATAAGCTCTAACAGTCTGTTTGACTTTTGGTCATGGTTTAACTGCTTTTAACAACTTGAGCTTAGACGAAACTTCTATCGATCCACTCAAATAATTGAGGCGAAGACAATGTTGGTTCACTGTTCACTTGCAGTTTTCATGCTTGCGAGCCTAACTTTTCACTTCCTTTGATCTTCAACAATAGAAGCATAGGTTGATAACTAAGGAATTAGGGGCTTTTTGACTAGCTTATGAGTTATAGCTTTTGTGAGCTTATCAACTGAAATAAGTTTAAGGATCTTCACTTATGGAAGAGTTAGTACAACCTTCTAAATGTTTATGGAGAAGTTGAATCAGAGATTTCTTGAAAAAGCGTCAATGCAGAAGTTGATTTCAACTTATATAGGAAGTTATTATTACCTAAAAGACTATAGTTATTATAAGTGTTTTTCAGTATTTCTTTTTCTGTAAGTGTTTACAGAGAAGTTTATTCAAACTAGCTTTACACCTAATGTGATTGATAGAAGTATAAGCCACATTTGTTTGTATGTTTATAGTGTAGAGATTAATATGAAGAAGTTGTTTGGGTGAAGACCAGAGTTTACTTTGTTTTTGCTATCCTTATTTGAAGTGAAAAGAAATGAACCTATCAACAAATATAAATAAACATGAAAAGGTTAATGTTTGGATTACCTATGTGGGAATTATTGTAGTTGACTTGCTTAGCTAGCTCCTACACAGCTGTCAACAGTGTGATTGTACCTAATTATTTTCCTCTTTAATTTGTATTTAACAGGAATCTTAATGTTGCCGAGGACGATTATTCAGCGAAGGATGCAAATGAAGACAGTGGAGATCTTGTTTCGGGGCTTTACTGCAAGATTGTGGTTCAGTTTGAGAAATATAAAGACTTCCATGATGCATTGAGAGTTCTCTGTGGTCGCTCTTTGCAAAAGGTATTGGTTAGCTTCTAGCTTATGAGAATTTTCCAATTAGGTAATTGGTTTCAAATTTCCAAAAATCCTGTCTACATTTGCCCATGAAGAAGTTTGAAGAGAGTTTCTGAAAATGTCGCATTGCAGAAGTTGATTTTAACGTATGTGGGTTGTTTAGAAGATTTACTGCCTTCGTAAAATCATTTTAAATTTTATTTTTCTACAAGTATTTGTTGAAAAGTTTATCGAAATTGGGTGTTCAGTCTCTTACTATATTTTTTTGTTCACTTTATTGTGGAATCACACATATCAATAGTGGCTAAAGGGCCGCAATAAAATTCCAGAAAATGCTTGTTTTGATGAGAGATAACCGCAGGAAAAGCAAGAATGTGATTGGATTGGTTGATTTCATTAACACCAAATAGCAGACTTAGCGCATGTTAAACCTTTTAAAACCTTAATTCTTGCATTTCGTAGATAACTAGTTCGTAACAAATAGCATGTCTATAAAATTCCAGATGCTTGTACTTGTTTTGTTACCGTTATTTTACATAATTAGATATTCCTATTCATGTGCCGAGCAATGAAAGTAAAAGTTTTTTGTTTTTTGAGCGAGTGCTGAAGCTGATAATGTGCAGGCAGTCACAGACTTGCATTACATTCATGATTCATGACTAGTATAGGTGATGAGAACTTGGCAGCAATTAGCATGAGGAGTACTTTGTAAAATTGAAAGCATGGATATGATTTTGATTCATCTTTTATGATTTGTAAAATTATCATTGAACAGCAAGGTTCAAGGTTAAAGGCTGACTATGAGGTTACTTGGGACAAAGATGGATTTTTTCGTAATTCAAGGAATCAACCTCAGGAGAAAAATAACGTAGTAATTGCAGCCGATCATTACAGAAGTGAAGCTCCCCGACGCCAGGTTTACAATTCTCGCCACAGTCCAGATAGAGTTCGCCCAAGGAGATTCAAGGTGAGATTTCGATATTTTAAGGGGCATATTTTTATTTTTTCGTTTGGTTAACTAATTGGACCATCTGTATTGACAAGGAACCCCTTTATTTGATGCAGGAATAAGGACTCAACTTTTTGTTTTGTTTTGGATACAAACTTGGCAACATTGTTATTATGAACTGAACTCAAATTTAGACTCATTGAATGTTCGCTGACATGGGCCTTCAGGGTCTACTCAAGCTTGTGGGGTTGGATAGTGGGATTGTATTCAGCTGTAATAACATTTTATAATCTCATTTTTCCAAATTACGAAGAGCCTCAGCAGTTAAAGTTGCTCCTTGTGATCAAGATCACAGATCTAAGGTAAAACTGTATACATACTTTCTCAGTTGGTGGGAATTTTATAACACCATATAGTCCTTTAATGTTCCATGTTATGACTTGAGTCACTTTAACTGAGAAGTATGCATCTGCATATTTGGATTCACTTATGTGGGATGTAAAAAGGAATTTTAGAAACATGAAATTGTTTTTAATAATTATTTGATATTTTTCTAGTGTAATTGATTGTACTTGCAAAGTGAAGTTTAATTTGAAGTTCAAATCTGGAGCCTTTATTGAAAGAGAGTAATTGCAGTTTTAAATTTGTTGTTGTCAATTTGAATATATTAAAACCTAGTAAATCACTTCATATTTTACTTATTTTTAAACTAAGCAATTTACATCACTTAATTTTTTTCACATTATGCCTCGTCCTTTTTTAACTTTTTCTACAGCTGCAGTTTTACGGTGATTGTGGATATTATGCTTTAAAAGCACACTGTATATGAGATTATAAAATGTTCATAATCCACAAAACAAAAGTCTACTAGATTTATGGTTTGGATGATTATATATTCTTTTTGAGCTTACACTGCTAGACCTATGTGGATTGTCACTCTTGTCAGTGAATAATATAGATTACTCCACCATATCAACATTTTTTTTTAAATATATAGAATACTTTTTTTGGTAGTGAGATAGAATACTTTAATAAGTGGGAAAAAACTATTTGCTGTTTAAGATGATGACAAGAACATAGAATTATGGCGGAGGAGTCAACACCAACGTTTTATATTAAATGTGTATATCTATATATGTTATTCAAATATGCACTTAATAGAGCCAAAATGCCATCAGCCAAGTTGAAATATATTTTTCACTCTAATAAAAGGATAAGGATGACCTGAAATAGAAAACTCTCAATGATATATAATTAGGTGGTTGGACTTTGATGATTAATGAACTCTAATTGAAGTCGAATCAACTGAAAGTATTTCAATTCTAATCTCTGTTGGAACAATTTTTTGTAATGATTTACTTGGCTCAACTACGAAGTATCAATGATCATCTAAGACAAAAAAACATACAACTCTCCAACAGTGAAATTATTACTCTTTTCATTTAAAGGTGTATTTGATTTACAAAACAACAAGTATTAGACGGTATAAGATAAGACTTGAGGGATATAGAGAGAATATTTTTTATTTAGGAAAATAAAATGAAAGTATTTTGGTATTTTTGATAGTTTGTCCAGCCGCTTGCATCTATTTTTGAAAAGTTCTTTTATGGCTTACTGAAGGACAAAAAATCATGTATTTGTCCAGCCCCTTGCATCTACTTTGCCCGGTCTCATAACCAATTTTTTAATCAAACTGAGTACAAAAAATTGTTCAATCAAATCCTCAATATTTTAGCAAATCAAACGTATCATAAAACCTGACTTTAAGAGAAACTAAACTCCTACAACTTAGACCGACATGTGTTGGTGAAGTTGAGTGTACAAACTAATGACATTTCGAGACAATATTAATTAATAATTAATCATCAGAATTAAAAATGTATTTGTATAACTCAATGTAACATGGTAGGTTTGTGCAAGCATTAATTTCTTCAGAATCAGTGTAGACTAGAGATTTTTTTATAAAAAAGAATACATCGATGACCATATCAATGAGAAATAATTTATAATCTAATACAAACAATTTCTCAAAAAAAAAATCTAATACAAACAAATCAAACTTCTAATCTCCTAATCAATTGAAATAACTTGCTAGGCTGAGTAACCACAGGCGTATTACTATTTTCTGATCTAATTATATAATGTCCTTGAATTTTTTCCCCCTAACTATTTGAACCCTCCAAATATCATTTTAGCTAAAAAGAAAGAAGAAAAATGTTAGTGAATTAATCAAAATTCAGAGCATTTTTATTTCCATAAGCAAATTTTACATGAAAGAATCAAGATGCCTAATGTAAAAAGAAATACCTGGGACGGCCTATTAAATTATTTTGGAAATCATGTTCGTTTCTTTCAACTTATGTCACATTCTTTGAATGTAATAATGATTCTAAAATATTCTAACAAAATTAATGATTCTAAAAAGTGGTATAGGAACTAACTTGTTGACATAAACTGCACAAAACTGTACATCTTGGAATTCTTGGTCTATTTTTCTTCTATTAAATATCATCTTATTGCTCCACTTAATGAAATTTCACTGCTCTTATTTCCATCAAATAAAGAAAATCCAATGTTCCACAAATATTCATCATGGTCTCAAAGAAACGGAACCGCTTAGAACATAGTATGGAATTTGACTCAATTTAAAACTAATCCTAACTCTACCAAAATCTACACTGAAGTTTTAAAATTGCAGTTATATTGAAGTTCTAATTGTACTTATGGACAACAATTTAAAACAATGATCTACATTGACAACAATGAACATGTAACAAGAAAGGTTGAATAGTCAACTCTTTTCAAGCAAGTCTTCATTCAAAAATATATACAAGTATTCACATTTCACACAACCAAAATTCTAATTCTAACCAACAAAAATGCAAACATGAAGAAGAAAAAGAAGAAGAAACAAAATTAAGGGAGTGATCTGAACATCATACAATGATCACCAACTTTTCTTGTGTGAATGTTTTGCTTGAATCTTGTTCTTGGAAGCATCATCAAAATCACCACCACTTCTTGGAGAAACTAATCCATCATTAGTACTAACCATTTTCTTCTCACTCCATCTTCTAACATAATCTTTCTTCTTGTTAATCCCTTCATTAACCACCATCTTCTTTTCACTAAACCCTCTAACATAATCTTTTTTCTTCATCACCCCTTCATTATTCATCACATCCATTTTCTTCTCACTCAAGCCTCTAACATAATCTTTTTTCTTCATTTCATTTCTTGATTTAATATCCTTCAAAGTTGGAATAGCATACCACAAAATACAAGTGAAAATTATTGCAGCTGTTCTTCCAAACACAATCAACAAAACCAAGATCGTGATCACAACAAATGGCAAATAGAACAATGGTTTCTCCATTTCAATATTCTTCATATTCCATGAGATTCTCTTCTTGGGTTGGTTTCTTTCTTCCATAGCAACAATTGAGGATTCAGCTGAAGACTTTTTCTCCGTTGACTTAGGACTCAAGTTTCTTGGTTTCACTACTTTTAACTCTTGGCTCTTGTTTTTCACCTTAACAACAATAGGAACAAAATCATCTTTATTTGAGTGAACAAAACGAACAAAAGAAATATCATGAGGGTTCATTTGTGAATAAATTTTCTGCCTTTTATCATTTAAATCAGATAAAAGTGCTGAAAATTTATCTAGGCCACGTGTGGAATAAGGGTTATTTTTGCTATCTTTTCTTTTGTATCTTCTAGGGCTTGAATCAGGATTTGCACGACATAGCTCATCATCATCTTCTGGATTGAATGTTCCACAAACAAAAGGGTTCAACATTTTAATGAAAATTTGATTTTTAGAGGTACAAGGTTTTGGTTTGAGAAATTATGGGAATTTGGAAATTATGTAGCTATAGATATGGGTTTAAACTAGTGACTGGGCCAATGGGCCCACATAGGAGTCAAACCAAATAATAAAGTCTTTAAACTTCTAAGTAATAATCTTATAGAAGTTTCCTAAGGGACATTATTGGTATTTGACTAGTAAGAGAGGATGACATTTTGTGTCATATAGTTAGTTTATAGTCTTTTTTTGACCAATTGCATATGAATGAATGAATTCTTTGTAATTAATAGTACACAATAGTGCCGTAAGAAATGAGCTATGGGAATGGGATAATAGAAAAGACTTAGAGAACATGTTACTTGTGGAGAAGGGTGTTGAAGAACTAGTCTTTGATTAATAAATATATGTAAACATTGTTCCAAGGTGGCACTATGTTCTATATCGATCTGTAATGCCTTCTAGAAGGTAGTTTATCGTTTGAATATGACATGAATTGTCAAGAAACTTATGAAAGGGGATGTAGTTGTCAATGGATAAAATAATGGGAATTTTTTTGTTGAGAAATCTGCAGAAATTGTATATTAATGATGAATGTGGTAAGCATGTTTGAAATTTTATCTTGGTAGTTTTTAATGGAATTAGATTAGATTTGTTAAAATGTTGATTTTATATCTACGGAGTAATGTCTACTTCAACTTGAAGTAACCTATCTCGTAATATTGCATTTGGATTGAAGAGGGTTATGTGACTTATGTTTATAGTTTCGCAATAAATTTGGGCTACGCGCCATGAATTTATAAAGATGCAAAGACAATTTTGTAATGATTAATCCACAAGATTATAATTGTAATGTCAAAGATATAACCAACCATATGTAACCCCCCTAAAAAAAATGATATAACCAACCATATACTGATGACCCTAAAAAGAAGAATATATTGAAGCAAGTGGTAAGTAAGGGATTTAAGCCCTTTAAATTAATGGTTTGAGGATAATTATTGACTCTTGTGTTTGTGTATGGAAAACAATTAGTTGAGAGTAGAGAATCCATATTGTTTATCCTACATATATAATGTAGAAGAAGAAAAAAATTGTTGAAATATAACCCTCCATATATTTGTAATGTTTTGATTGTTTTATTTCTAACAAAATTAATTTTTGATTTTCTTTCGGTAAGATATTATCATAGGCTAACCAAGTTGCTTGGACTCCAGTGGTAAGGAGCTCCTTCCAAGGAAGTATCCGGGGAATACCAGGTTCGATTCCCAGGAGAAACAACGTTTGGTCAGTGCGCATGCCTTTACGCACACGCCGGATTAATCGTCCACCTTTATTGGGTCGAAAACCGATGAAAAAACCAAAAAAAAAAAGATATCATCATAGACTTCTCTACACGGCGTGATATTATTTGAGAAGTGTCAAACACTAAGCATATATACATCTTTTGGTTGATGTTTTAACTTTAGTTTATTATATTTACATTGCGGGTATTTAACCTCTTCCCTCACTCAACCATTGTTGGTGATATCATAAGGCTTTAATCGATATAATATTTATTTTATTTTTGAGTATTTTTTTTTAAATGAGTGCTCAAACTCATTGATAAAACAATTTTTTCAGTAAACTAATAAGATATATTAGAATTAATTTCCTCAAAAAAAAGATATCTTAGTATTAATATTTATACTCATTATCCATCGCATATAATTCTAATAATTGATACATGTACGTTGCACCTTTTTATACAGTACAATCATTCAATCATATCTTATAATTGTGTTGTTGTATTATTTTATAAAAAAAATTAGCAAACATTTTTTTTTAAGGAGCAAACATCTAAATGACGTGTTATGATTGAAGGACAATTCAAAACTTTATATTTATATGTTTGTATCATTATATTTATTAAACTATTTTTTTAAGCAATATATTAAACTCTTGGTTTGATTTTATATTCATGTATATTTAGATATTAATGGAGTATGATAAAAAAAATCTTTTTTTAGGAGTATGATAAAATCTTGTTATTTTAAAATTGATAACACAATAAAAAAAATCCAAATTCAATGTTTTATCATGAATTGTGTGATCATTGTGATTATTATTTTTTGGCTAAAATATTTCAAAGGTCCCTGCAAATATGTTTCGTTGGATTTTTAGTCCTTGTAAAAAAAATTATTTTTCGTCCTAGCAAATTTTTTTGTTTTCTAATTTCCATATTTTTTTATTTAAAATAAAATAAACTGATTTTTTTTTATTAATTTAGATTTTTTTCAAAATTTTTTATTTCGAAAATTAATTTTCAGAGTTATAAATTGTTTTTACATTTTAAAATTAATTGAAATGCCGCATCAGATGTCAAATAGTCACTTATGCACAAATTCCCGTGAGCTTAGCTTAGTTGGTAAGGACAATGCATAATATATGTAAAGTTTGAGGTTCAACCCCGGACACCACCAAAAAAAAGTCACTTATGCATAGTCAACATGCGCCACATCAGCATCAGAGTGACACCTAGCAGCTTCAATGGATCCATGGACTATTTTAAAAAACAAAAAAAAAAATTATGAGGACGATTTCAAACTTTAGAGTTTTTTTTTTTAAGATCTTCGTGATTATTTTTTTTAAGATCCTCGTGATTATTTTGTTATTTAATTATAAGAATTACTCCATTTTAGGGGACATTAATTATAATTATTTTATAATTTGTTTAGGGGATAATAATTTTATAATTGTTCTCAAGAGAATATAAATATCATTTTTTAAAATTACAAAATCAAATTCTTACCATAATATATTATGGATTATACGTCTCATTTAAATATACTCGAAAAGATAACATACCCTTATTTAAATAAGATATCTAAAGAGGGTCATACTATAGATTTGTTTTTGTAGGGAAAATGTGGTGCTTGGATTGTGAACGCAACCATGATGTAAGCATTTCATGATTTATATTGTCCAAATTAAATTCATCATTTTTATTGGTGTGATGTGTTTAGTGGGAATTTCAAGCATGGGCATATTATTGGCAGACCACCTCTCTCCACTCGCCTCATCACCTCTTTCTATGATATTTTTTTTCACTGCATCGAATCTACTAAAACAATCTTTTAACACCTTCTCACCCAACCATGGTTCGTACCAAAACAAAGTATTACAACCATTCCCTATCTTCCTAGGCACATTATTGGCAGACCACCTCTCTCCACTCGCCTCATCACCTCTTTCTATGATGTTTTTGTTCACTGCATCGAATCTACTAAAACAAACTTTTATCACCTTCTAACCCAACCATGGTTCGTACCAAAACAAAGTATTACAACAATTCCCTATCTTCCTGGGCACATTATTGGCATACCACCTCTCTCCATTAGCCTCATCACCTCTTTCTATGATGTTTTTTTTCACTGCATTGAATCTTTACCCCCTCCCCAAGACTCAACACAATTAGTACGCTCATATTTGTTCAACAACACTTTATACAAAAGTCCCCCCTTCTTCCTACTTGCCCTCCAATGCCACTTCCATTAAAAAAGCTAAATTAAAACCTCTTCATTTTCTCACACCAAATCCCACATTTTCTTTAGATAAACACACTTTATTCCAATTAATCCAATAAATTTTATGAGCCAATACTAAATTATAAAGATGGTACTTAAAGGAGTTTTGAAAAAGGAGAGAATTTAAATTGTCAGTTTGGTTAAGGCAACTTTCAAGAGAATAAGGCGACCACCTGGATAGATTACACACTTCCAAAAAGACAATTTATCTTTAATCTAATCAACTACATGATTCTAAAAAGATCATTTATACATATTATCATTGATTAATAGCCTCAAATATTTAAAATTGAGCGCACACTCTTTGCAGTTCAACATTAAGGTCGCCTCATTTAGCCAAGAGCTATATAAACATTAATATCAATTAGTAAATTTTTGTGAAGATTCTCCTTCAACCTAGAAGTCAACTCAAAGGGCAAAAGAATTTCATTAATTGAACAAATATTACAACAACTTTTCCTTCTAACAACAATGTATCATCTACAAACTAAAAGTACATTACTCTACAAGCAACATCGTCACCCACTTGAAATCCAAAAAATTTATAATCTCATAAAATAAAGAATTAAATTGTTCAGTTGCAATCAAAAATAGAAACGGGGACAAATGGTCACATTGCCTTAACCCATGACCCATAGCAAATTCATTTGTAGGGATGTCGTTAACAAGAACTGAGGTTGTGACAGTCCTAAGACATTTTGACGTCCAAGCCCTTCATTTAAAAGGAAAAATTGTCATTTTCATGCTGGAAGAGAGTTCAAAAGTTGAAGTTGGGATTTTGTTTTAAGAAAATAACAATAATAATAATTAAAAAAAACGTCTTGGGATTATTGGTTCGTCATGGTGACAAATCCTTCACAAGCCAAACCCTAAACCTAGAACTTTATGTTGGACCTATTTTCTAAAGACAAGTTTCTCTTTAGCCTATCGCATCTCTTTTAGGTCTCAGTGAGTGTGTTTCTCTAGCAACCACGCCTATTTTCATGGTTGATTACTATTGAAATCCTTGAAGCTCGAAACTTTATTGTCTCAAGGTTTGCTAGACTATTTTCATGTTTCACAATCCTTGTCTAAATTCACTTGTTCCAATATCAAAACTTCATCTTTCGATACTTCGCTTGATATTTGTGATGAATCAATAACAACTATTAAATTTCATCTTTCGATCCATCGATTAATATTGTTATTGATTATAAGAACAGTGAAATAGATTAGAAAATAGATTTACATAAAATTAGGGTTCGAGAAGAAGAAGAAGAAGAAAAAGAAGAAGAAGAAGAAGAAGAAAAAAAAGAAGATCAAATAACAAGAAAATAAAGATGAACTTTTATTCAAAGAAACAATTGTCACTTATTATTTCCAAGAACAAAAGATGATTCAATATGTTTGCTAGCTACTCTATTTATAGTGTACAACTACTTAAGCCCCAAGAAGTACATCAATAGAATGTTCCACAAGAAACCATGACCTTTAGGTCAGAAATAGACTAAGAGGTAGCTTGTACAAGAAGCAAAAGCAGCAAAAGGTTGTATGGAATGGTTGCACGGTTGTGCCACTGGAGGCACGGGCCGTGTCAACCTCTCTGGTTGGTGGTCTTCATATTTTTGTACCAAATCTTCGTATTTTCAACCCGAATCAGCTCCAAATCACTTTTCTTTTGCTCCAAGATGAAATCTTTCAAATATTTGTTCCTGAAATAAAATAACTTGCAATTGAAGTAAAATAGTTCTAAAAAGGAAATAAAAACGAATAAAATATAAATAAAATAGACTCAAATAATATATAAAAAACACTAATTTATGTCTCTTCAAACTCCCCCACACTTAATCTTTGTTTGTCCTTAAGCAAAAGACATAAACATAGCAGCATAAACAAGATTAACATATGACAACACAATTAAAAACTTATGTCTCCTCCAATGATTTGTTTCAAGTGTACTCTAATTCACAACTTCAAGCATTTCTTATGAACATATTCAACCCAACAACAAGTCTCAAGTGTGTGTGTAGTCCAGCCCTTTTCTTGCTCCTGTGTAAGAGATATTATGAGGAAACAGGTTCTAACCTTAACACTAAACCAACCGAGAAAAGTCCTTTCTTCATTTCATATAAGAGAGATGAGAATTACCTGATCATTTGACAATTAAATTCATTTAAACACTTTTGGGGAACTGGAGAATTTTTATTGATATTTAGAGACAACACCTTCACGTGGGAGGTTAGTGAGGCCTACTCCTGCCCCTCAGAGTCAATGGTGCCCCCTATATATGTATTTGTTCTGACCCCTTTTGATAAGTGAGAAGGAATTATAGAAGCTAATTAGTTTTTAGAGACAACACCTTCACGTAGGAAGTCAGGTAGTGCGGCTCCTGCCCCCTAGAGTCAATGGTGCCCTAGAAATAATTTTGCTTCCGACCCTCTTCGTTTGATCATTTATTCCCCACACAAACTTATACTACTTTTACTCTGAAGACTTTTAAGGGTCAATTATAAGGCCTCAAAGACTGCAACTTTCTCCTTTTCTCAAGGAGAATTTTCACAATAAAACATGATGTGGGTATAGCAAGAACACTTAAGACACAAGAAATCACTTTCATGTACAAGAAACAACCTTTTCGGAAGAGACAACGAAAATTTTTATGTCATAGTTTACAATAAAAACAAGTTGCTTTACATGCCTTTCACAATAAAAAAAATAAAAAAATTCAAGGGAGTTTGGAAACATTACGACACTTAACTAAACAAGACAAGACACTTTATTGGCTCCCCCCACACTTGGGGGAAGCATTGTCCTCAATGATTTGAAAATAAAGAAAAATGCAAAGAAAAGATAAGAGAAAGGAATGAGGAAAGCTCGCAATTTATTGGGGTCTATAAGGGGGACCTTGGAGGTGAAGGTGTTGCATCATTCTCAGGAGCATTTGGTTATTTTCCTCGGGCATGCGATTGGCCCTTTGGACATCATTCCGTAGTCCGGAGATTTCAACACCTTGTCTTTGTTGCTCGGTGCTTATTCTTTGAATCTCGGTTTGCATCCATGCCCACCGTTCATCATTATATTGCCCACCGACTTCTTGTTCATGGTGCACCGGATCATCATGCAAGTGTGCACCTTCCTCCTCCTCATTACCACCATCATCTTGTACATGTGGGTTAGTACCAATATAAAGCAAATTTTCCTCCACCCCCGGATCAGTCCTAGTTAGGTTAAGCAGAATAAACAGAAAATTGGCCCTAAGGAGTCTAAGCTCATATTGGTAATAGTGAGACGGCCCATAAGGCCTTATAATGAGCATAGAGGTGAGGGTATCTAAATTTAGCCTAATGTTTCCCTCAATCTTATTGATTCCATAAAGCATTAAGTTTTCTCTCGAAAACATGTTCTCCAAATCTTTGAACCAGTTACCGGTAGCATCGGAGTTTCGCAAGATTGCAATATTTTCAAGTAGTTCAACTGAATCATAGTAATCGATGACTTCTTTGATCTTTTTGTCAGTAATTTCGTCAAGAATCCTTTTCAGAACCTCCATTGCTTCGATTATTTTGTCGTTCATGAAAGCGGTCATTGAATCTTCTTCTTCGACGGTGAGATCAGTGAGTCTCGATCAAAGACCTCTTAGGATCATGAGATCTTTAAAAAATGGAAACACTGAAACACTTCATGATAAAGTTAAAGCTAAAAAAAATTATATCAAAAAAAATTTAATTTGAAAAAAGCTTTAAAATAAAGTAAAAATAAAAACTATCAAACAACACTAGCTTTATTTCTAAAGTCCCTGATTTCAAACTTATTTTCAAAATAGTTTTTAGAACGTAAAAATGTCAACCCAAACAATATCTTTGTGCCGATGGCCTTATTTTCTTAGTTTTTCATTGATTCCAACCCAGGTATCCTTTACCAAAAATATTTATAAAGCTTAGAAATATTTAATAAGGAAAAAAATGTCACTTTTAGAAAGAAAAAAAGTTTCTAAAGTAATTGTCAACGAACCCAATCGTTAGTTATTTTTAGTAACAAAGTTCAAATTATTTAATTAGGAAAATAGTCCAAAACAAGAAAGAGCATACATAACATAATGTCTTAACATTCTCAGAATTTGGAATAAGGGAAAGGATCAAAAAACTGAAACATTGAACATGAATCAATATTCCTTTATCTTTGGGAAAGACGATGATATGCTCTTGAGAGAACTTCAAGCAACTTCAAACCATCATCTTGTCAGAACTATTGGTTATGCAGTCTTGAGGAACACGTCGGTCAGGATGGTTTTAGAGTGAAGATAGCATCTGATCAACCCAATCGTTAGATTATAAACAACATACTACTTTCTATCAACAAACAAATCCATAAATAGTGATGATATTTTTTTTATACGTTAGGTTATAAATAACATACTACTTTCACCCAACAAGCAAAATTTATGAACTGTGATTATAAACAGTGATATATTTTTTATACATTAGGTTAAAAACAAACAAATAAAATCTATTAACAATGATGATATTTTTATACGTTGGATTAGAAATAACATACTACTTTCTACCAAAAAACAAAATCTATGAACAATGATGATATTTTTTATAATTTTTGTTTTGGCGAAGGTTGTAGGTTTAGTGATATTGTTTTTTCGGTTTGTAAACAAAAACTAATTTATTTTGTTCCTGGAAATCGTCATTTTGGTGATTGTTTCATATTGTATGTTCTACCTCTTTTCATTATGATTCTTCTCTTTAGCAACATTAGTAAATCTTGGTAAAAATCAATCATCGTCAACAACTGTTACACATGTTAGCGTGGTAGAAAAGCAAATAGACAAACATAATAGCGCCTGTATGCACGCTAGTAACAATTAAAATACAATTTCAAATATATATTAACTCTAACACAATAACAAATGAAGAAAGAAAAAAAATTAGAAAAAGAAAACAACATAAATGTCCATGTCATATTCATCTGATTTAGCTAGTTTCAAAACGTTGTAAAAATATATAATAGGCACATCTTTTATCTATTGTAACCTTAGCAAGTTTCAAAAAACAGATAATCCTTTGTTTTACCAAACCAATCATTACGCAATGCAAAATAGAGCAATTGTTTTCATCCCATAAAATCATTGTTGACGTAATTTGTTGATTGTAACGACAGTTATGGATAGATTTTTGATCTAAAAATATTTTGGGAGTAGGTTAACGAGACTCTGCATATTATATCTTTTTTTGAATGAATACCGGTTGGTTGAGTTTTCAGAAACCCAATTATTTTATCTTTAAGCAATTGTTGCACATATATATTAGAAGTGGGAATATATTCTCTTAATTTTTCTCAATCGCAACACCTAATTAAAACCATTGAAATGTAATATCTTCTTTAGTTCAAATATAAACATATCTCCGAGTGACAAATATTCATCTCATTGATAATTTATATAAAAATCATAATTAATCTAATATATTTGTATATAAAATATATTTTACATCAAAGAACTATCATCCTTGTATATTAAATTAAAGTTTAAGAAAATGATGAAAGATAGATCCATAAAATCTTCTCATTATAAAAGATGTTTGAAAATAAAAAAAACACATATAGTAATGTATTAGTATTTAATGGATGTGAGTCTCGAACCAAGAAAAACTCATTTTAATTTTTTTTACCGAGGACTACAGTTAAGAGTAATAGTCATTGAAAAGTTTTTGCCATTTAGTTTTGAGATGGTAATTCATATTCATGACTAAAAAAGTAGGGGAAGAAAAGCAAAAATTAAGAATAGTTAAAAACATGCTATTCCATTTAGTTTTGAGATGGTAATTCATGCATCTAACAACATCAATCTAATCAATCTAACACGTCTCCTTGCTTGGCTTGTGTCTCAAACTCCTGCATTCCTACTCAATGTTATCTCATCATGTTGTCTCATCTGTAGTATTGACGTTGCACAAAAACTTCAAATTTGCTTGAATGTGCTGCAATACATTCGAGGTCTTTGGTCGTTGATACTCCCTTTCTTCATTGTCTCAAGGATGGATTCAACGAACGCGGTATTTGGCAGCCACCTAAACCACTTTGACACTTTGGAATCGACCAATCATATGTCATTCCTCATTTTTTTGATAAATCCCACCTCAGTAAGTTGATCCCTCCTACAAGATGATATCATTATTGCATTTGAAAAAGTGGACCTGTTTAGGTTCATAGTGAAGGGACTAATTTGTTCCATTGTGGCAGAAATCCAAGATTATTGTTAAAGAGCTATCATGTGGAAGCGTGTTCATAATAGGTACAAGTTGTGAACCCTCTATGACGGTATCTTTTGAACAGTACATGAAATACTTTGATATGTCAGATTTGTTTTCATCAGTTATTGATACTTATGTCCCCCATGCCCAATGTAAAACATTAACAATGTGTCACCCGACTTAGACTTGGATATCATCTTCTTAAATTTTTGCAAAATATTACGAGTAGTGCCGACATTAGGATCTTTTACATCAAGTAATAGGGTGATGTTTTTGTTTTTAAAACCAAACTGACGAATCAAACAAGACTTTAACCTCTGAGCTGCTACACGACCTTCTGGAACCGATGTTTGATTTTCCAACGTATAAGACAAACCAATCCCAAGACACGATTTCGTCATAGTTCAATGTTTAGATCTCAGTAAATTCTTTGGAGTAAAACGAAGAAAGATGTCGTGCGCGCAAAGATAGAGAAAAACATCAGAAAAGCAATCAAAAGAGGAATTTTCATTAAAATACTAATTTATTACTATTTGGACTTTGTAGCGCTTTTAATTTCATAAAAAAAATCTTGGTTTGTGTTTGTTGATGTTTGTATTGAGATTTGTGTCTATGTTTTAATTGGTGATGCGTGTTGTACTAAGGTCGGCTATTTCTTTGTTGTTTTAATTTATTTATTGATTTTGTTTCACCGCATGATAATCACAAAATTCTAGATCGATACAAAATAAAACACTTATGTTTTTTTTTATTTGGCCGTTACATAACATAAAATATTGACCACAAATTTGTGATCCTTTTTGTGTTATCTCATAATCTACATTAGTGTGTGTCACCCACGTTTTGAAACTTTCTTTATTATTCTTGTTTTAAAGAGAGCGAGGAAACGTTAAAACGTTTTTTAAGGAATTTGCCACCAAATCAATCTTATATTAACATGATTATTACAGTATAAATTATTATTGCCCAAGACATTTTTTAATATGCAATCTATATCGCCCCATATTTATATTTAAAAGAAATAAAGAAAATTGGTAAGTTATATTGAGGTCAAATAACATGTCTTGATGTCTTGTTTTAGATTTGTGTGAACCCATTAACAACTTTGGTAATTTATGTTTAAAATGATAATTTATGCATAATTGACAAACTCGTATCTTATATTTGGATAAGTTATACACATTCCTATTTTGACTAATAATTAACTTATGAATGAACATTTTCTAACTAATTAAAGTATTTATGAAATACTAATCTACCAGTAAAAAACATTTATCTCGTGTATAGTTTATACTTGAAATTTCATAATTAGTATATTATAAATTTGTTCAATTTTTGTATTTGAAAGATATATCTCAACTATAGTTTATCACCAAATTTAATGCATTATAATTAGCAAAAGATACTTACCACATGTATAGTTTATAACTAAAATTAATGCATTATAATTAGTAAAGAACACTAATCACATGTATATTTTATCATCAAATTTGTTATTTTTGTAACATAGTGAGAAAAATAGATTATATATTGAAGTAGTCGCTCAACTATAGATGTGTTTCATCATCAGTCATTTCTTAAAAAAAATATAAGTACGGTAAGGTATTTCTGATCTAGATGCAATATGATTGAAAGAACTATGACCAATTAACTTTCTTCGTCATTTCTCTTGTTGTTAGAAAATGTTTTGCTACATAAAAGGTTTTCATATATAGGATTATTACTTCAAATTACCTAAAACGAGTGTAGCATGTTAGAAATAAAATAATAGGAACACACAATTAGTTAGAATGTGAATTCATCCATATCAATCTAACTTGTAACTTACATCTCAGCCAGATTAAATACTCGTATGCACTCCAAATGCAAAATAAAAACAATATTTTTAACACTGACCTATTTATAACAATTAAAGGTTTTTATTAAAAAAAAAATTAAAAGTTTAATCAAGTGATTTAGCTCAAATGATTAATGACATTTCTTTAAGATGAATTCTTCAGGCATGTTGAAAGAAAAAAGATGAAAAATCTTTCAGGAGAATCTGAGTTTAATTTCATGGTGGAACAATTTTTACCAAACTTTATTTACCTATCAATCGAACTTTGGATTAACATGGTAAATTCTCACGAAAACTATACATTTAATACCAAATTAATTAATTAATTAAAGGTTTATTCTTAAATTGAAGATTTATTTAAGGGACAACTACAACTTTGATTTCTAGAGGTAACACCAATGTCGCATTAGCCTCTTAATTTACCAAAATTGCAAACATATCCACAAACATAACTTTTATCATTCACCTTGGTCATCAAGTCTATTTTTAGTAGTCAATTTAATACCCAAATGTATTTTTCCTTAATCAATATAGTACTCAATTACTAGATGAAATAGTTTTTAGTTAGACTGTATTTACCTTATAACCGGAACTACAGGTTATTAAGACATTTTCCCTAAAAAATCGGTGGGTTAACACACTCATACGAAGAGAATAATGTTTTTACAATTTTAATATATTTAAGAGTAAGGAGGTAGAAATTCTAGGTATGAGTTTGATTTAAAACAGGTAAAAAAAATGATGTTAACCGTGTAGGAAAGAGTAATCTCATTGTTTACCTGCTTGGTTAAAGTCTTGTCTCAATCCTAGCCTCAACAGGTATGTTGTTCACGATATGGTTTGGACCGATTATGAGACCAAATGTTATTTGATCCAAAATAAAAATTATACATGGTTCGATTTGGATGACTATTCTACAAAATTCTGATTCGATCCAAATATATGCGGTTTAATTTGGATCAATTTTTTTTATTTCCAAAATGAAACATGTATTTTTTTATTAATATTAATATTACACTTATGCGGTAAAATAATAGATTTGATACAAAATAAAAATGATCAATTATATTCGAAACATATGAAATAATAATAAGATATATTAAATTAATACAATATACAAATTAAAAACTAACGAGCAATATATTAATTCAATATATCATACTCATAAAATAATAAATAAGTATTAACATTAACTTTATCGATTTGGTTTGGTTGAGTTTTGAAAAAATGATTCAAAATCTGATCCGATCTCAGTGATTTTTTGAAGTCTTGAACCTTTTTTTTTATCAATTTACGATTTTATATTGGATCAGTTTGAATTTGAACACCCTGTATATCACTAAAGAATTAGTTTCTCTACATATTCCGGTGCAATTGCATGTTGTAGATTTAGGAGAGAATCAAAGTTAAAAAAAATAGAGGATCATGATAGCAATACAATTAGTTTTTGTGTATTGTTTGTGTTTGAAGTGATGTTATGACATATAAAGATTATATTTGCGAATATAGAGATGACATATTTTTTTAACTCGTGAATGTGTGATGAGTAGGTACTACAATTTTTCAATGTATCAAAATTTTAAAATTGTCTTTGACTTTGCTCTATGTTAATCAAAACAATCCTTTATGTTAAAATAATTTGTTAAATACTGTCATGTTAGTACTTCAATATACATGCTTATTGTCACAATTTATATAAGTATTTACTTAATTAATATCATATCAATCTTTTTGTGAAAAAAAGTTAATGTCAATATTGATGGATTATTTTTCCCGGCCAATTTTGACTAACAAAATGCATTAGGTTGGAATTTCTATGCATTACGTGTCTAAGTCTTTTGATTTACTCCCTCCGTTTCGCAGTAGATGACCGATTTGAAAATGTGCAATTTTCACTTAACTTACTTTTGAAGTAGATAAAATAGTCACAAGGAAGGGGGGGTTTGAATTGTGACCCTTTAAAAATTATTCTGTAACTTAAAAAGTAATTCTCAAGTTGAAACTTGGAATGATTAAGTTAGTACCAGACTTCA